>OGZS01000139.1_pt1 | contig 60460 bp, 61 predicted proteins | sample 1576901 | NCBI WGS metagenome assembly OGZS01 (sample SAMEA3541563, study PRJEB24748) | human gut metagenome | biome: human gut; feature: human-associated habitat; material: faeces | place: China | collected 2012 | reverse complement strand
TGAAGTAGGAATGAAACATAGAAGTTTATAACTTTTTATAAGTTTTCAGTAACGGGTAAAGGGCGGATATGTGAAAAGCTATTTCTATTTTGAAAAAAAGAAAAAGACCTCATAATATGAAGCCTTTAAAGGCACACACTGTGCAACTGGAAAAACCAGTGAGTAGTGCAAATCCGTAGGGAAAATTAGAACAGTAGGTTATCTAAATTAAATGATTTTATAAAAAGAAAGCAGGTGAAATGTAATGAACGTTATATGTTTCCATAACCCAGATGAAGAAAATGGCTATTTAAGTAACTGGTATCTTAGTCATTTCACAGTCAACGGAATAGATTTTTCGTCAATGGAGCAGTTTATGATGTATCAGAAGGCATATCGCTTTCATGATGAAGAAATAGCTGATAACATACTTCATACAGATAATGTTGCAGAGATTAAGAAATTAGGTCGTAAAGTACATGCCTATGATGAAAATGTCTGGAATGGTGTAAGGCAGATTATTGTTTATGAAGGATTAAAAGCGAAATTCTATAGTGCAGACTATACAAGGATTTTGGACAGGGATTCTATTTGACAGATATTGAAGAACAGGCACAAAACATGCCGATTGCGGCCAGCCAGTACTGGAATTGCATACATGGACGCGAACTGAGAGAAGCTGACAGGGATGAAGAAGGAAAGCAGACCATGCGTGTACTCGCCAGAAATATGACTTTTCTGATGAAGAGTATCGAACTTGGTAAAAAGCAGTTTGGACTTCCGGAAAAGGAAGAACATGCATTCACACATTTTATCAGATAGAGATTCCTGAGTGCTTTTTAAATAAATCGAGTTACCTGCTGCATTTGCGGAGAGTAATAAGCAGTGGGTGGAACAGAGGGAAGGGATAACTATGTATCGTATTTTTATCGTAGAGGATGATGAGATCATCTCAGAAGTACTGAAAAAGAATCTTTCGTCCTGGGGATATGATGTATCCTGTGCGGAGTATTTTTCCAATATTATACAGGAATTTGTACGCAGAGATCCCCAGCTCGTCCTGCTGGATCTGAAGCTGCCTTTTTATAATGGCTTTCACTGGTGTGAAGAAATACGCAGAATTTCTCAGGTTCCGGTTATCTTTATTTCTTCGGCGGCAGATAATATGAATATGGTTATGGCAATGAGTCGTGGCGCAGATGATTTTATTGCAAAACCGTTTGATATGGATGTACTGACTGCCAAAATTCAGGCGATTCTGCGCCGCACATATTCCTTTGGAACTCCGGGAAATGTTCTGGAATATAAAGGGGTTGTTCTGAGTCCTTCCCGCTGTACACTGACGTGGAATGGAAACGATATTGATCTTACGAAAAATGAGCTTCGCATTCTGGAAATATTGATGGAGCATGCCGGAAAGGTTGTTTCCAGAGATGCGATTATGACGAAACTATGGGAGAGTGACAGCTTTATTGATGATAATACGCTGACTGTGAATATTACCCGCCTGCGCAGGAAACTGGAAAAAGAAGGACTGAAAGAATTTATCATTACCAAAAAAGGCCTTGGATATATGGTATAAGACGACAGTATAAATAAAAGGATTTTTTATGAAACTTTTTCTGGATTATATAAGCAAAATTAAATTCTATATCATTCTGCAGTTGTTTCCTGTAATGCTTGCAGAAATAATTTTCTTTCTTTATCAGCTGCCGATTGAACCGATGGTGTATGTTACTGTTTTCTGGCTATTAACCGGAATTTGTGCGTGTCTGAACGGATTTTACAGATACAGGAAAAAGGTAGAACAGTTGGAATTGATTGCAGCTGCACCGGATATCAATCTTTCACAGATGGATTCTCCTGTCGGTCAGGATGAAAGATTCCAACAGGAAATTATGCAGCAGTTAAATCAGATGCGTATCGATGTGGAGAATGCCAGCCAGAAGGCATCTGAAGACATGACAGATTATTATACGATGTGGGCACATCAGATCAAAACGCCGATTTTTGCACTGCGACTTTTGCTTCAGGAGAGTCCTGAGGAAAATAAAGAGAAACTTTCGGAACTTTTTAAAATTGAGCAGTATGTGGAGATGGTTCTTGGTTATCTAAGGACAGAGGATATGTCTTCGGATCTCAAACTTTCCCGTTGTTCTCTTGACCGGATCATACGTGATCAGATTCATAAATATGCAGGAATTTTTGTCTCAAAGAAACTCACACTTACTTATGAAAGTATTTCGCAGGATGTTCTGACGGATGAAAAATGGCTGGGATTTGTGATCGGACAAATTTTATCCAATGCCCTGAAATATACCCGAACCGGAGGAATCCGAATTTATCTGGAGAAAAAATTATCTCTGGATACAGATGACGTAAGCATTTCGATAAGAAATGATGGCTGCAATAAAGTAGAAAACCTTACACTGATCATTGAAGATACCGGAATTGGTATTCGTGCAGAAGATATTCCGCGAATCTTCGAAAAAGGCTACACCGGAGTAAACGGACGGGATGATAACCGCGCAACAGGTATCGGACTGTATCTCAGCAACAAGATTATGCGCAAACTGGGACATCGTCTTTATATAACTTCTACGGAAGGAAAAGGAACGAAAGTATTTCTTGAATTTTCTGGTAAAGATTTGGATATGTATTAATTTTTTCGAATTAATATAAGATAGCTCTATGCTTCAACCGGAAAACTACCTAATAATGGATGGAAACTTACTAATATCTAAGTGACACGAAACCTTACAGAAATGTAAGGTTTTTTCATATAATGTAACCTGTTTCGATGGTAGAAGCCATAAAAAAATCTTATACTTACGGTATCAATTAAAAGAAAGGAGCCCCATTTATGGCTTTGCTTGAAGTTACAAATATCAAAAAAATATACAGTACACGTTTCGGGGGAAACAAGGTACAGGCGCTTTCAAATGTTACATTTTCTGTAGAGGAAGGTGAGTTTGTCGCGATTATGGGGGAATCTGGTTCCGGTAAGACAACCTTGCTGAATATTCTTGCGTCTCTGGATCGTCCGACATCCGGAGAGGTTCTTCTGGAAGGAAAAAATATCGTATACCTTACAGAAAAAGAAATATCAGCATTCCGAAGGAAAAATCTTGGATTTGTTTTTCAGGATTTTAATCTGCTGGATACCTTCAGCCTGAGAGATAATATTTATCTTCCACTTGTTCTTACAGGAGAAGATTATCGTGAGATGGAACAGAAAATCCGCCCGATTGCGCAGGCTCTTAAGATCACAGAGCTTCTGGATAAATTTCCATATGAAGTTTCCGGTGGTCAGAAACAACGTGCTGCTGTTGCAAGGGCGTTGATCACGAATCCCAAACTGATTCTTGCGGATGAACCGACGGGCGCACTTGATTCAAAGGCGGCGTCAGCACTTCTTTCCATATTTGGCGAAATCAATGCAGAGGGACAGACGATCCTTATGGTCACGCACAGCGCACAGGCAGCCAGTCATGCGTCCAGAGTTCTTTTCATCAAAGATGGAGAAGTTTTTCATCAGATATACAAAGGCAGTAAATCGCGTCAGGAAATGTATCAGATGATCGCTGATACGCTTACGATACTTACGACAGGTGGTGAGCAGCATGCATAAGGGAATTTTTTCCAGACTTGCAAAACAGAATATCCGAAATAACAAAAGCACATATATTCCATACATGATCACCTGTATTTTCTGTATTGCAATGATTTATATGATGGAATTTTTGCGTGACTGCCCGACACTGGATCAGGCAGTGCGTCAGGCGGATGAAGTGCGTATGATCGTGTTTACAGGAGAGATAGTCGTAGAGATCTTCTGTATTATTTTTCTGATTTACAGTAACAGTTTTCTGATGAAGAGAAGGCAGAAAGAGATAGGTCTTTATAATATTCTTGGACTGGAAAGAAATCACATTGGAATCGTAATGTTTCTTGAAACGATCATTACCTCAATAGGTTCACTTGCCGGCGGTATTGCAACCGGAATTATTGGAAGTAAGCTGGCACTTCTTTTGCTGTTAAAGCTGCTTCATATCCCTTCAGTGCTTGGATTTTATATTTCAGTAAAAGGGATTTTTACCTGTCTGTTTATGTTTGGCATCATATTTTTGATGATTCTGTTTCTGAACCTTGCGAAAATTCATTTAAGTCGTCCGGTAGAATTACTTCGCGGTAATAATACCGGAGAAAAAGAACCGGCAGCAAAATGGCTTATGGCATTGATTGGTTTTATCTGCCTTGGCGCAGGTTATTACCTTGCGGTTACGACTGAATCTCCAATCAAGGCAATCACGATATTTCTTCTTGCTGTTATTCTTGTTATGGCAGGGACTTATCTGCTTTTTACCGCAGGAAGTATTGTGATTCTGAAGTTTCTCCGACGCAGAAAGAGTTTTTATTACAGGACTGGAAATTTTATCAGCATATCGGGAATGCTTTATCGAATGAAGCAGAACGCAATCGGTCTGGCAAGTATCTGTATACTAAGTACAGGTGTTCTGCTTATGATTTCCATGACAGTTTCCATTTATTTCGGAATGAATGATATTATGCTGAATCGCTATCCGTATGATGTTGATATGTCTGTTACCAGCATAAGCGAAGATGAATGTCAGACCGCAATAGAGGCTTTTGAAAAAGCTATTGCGGATAATAAAGTTCCGGTAGAAAAGTCTGTGGAGGAAATCTATCTGGATATCGTATGCAGCAAAAACGGTGATCAGATTCTGATAAAACCAGCAAATACTATTCGAAATTCTGATTCGGTACTGGTACTTTCTCTTTTCACTCAGGCAGAATATGAAAGACTTACAGGAATTTCTGCAAATCTTAATGATGGTGAAATTTTTGCATGGTATCCTTCAGCTGTGCAGAAAGATTCAGTTACTGTTGATGAGACAGAATTTACAGTGAAAAAATGGCTGGATAAGAATCCCCTGACCTGTGGCGAAGATGCAGTCAGTGATAATGCAGTGCTGGTTGTTACAGATGAAGATTTTAAGAAATTTGATGAGATGCGTACAGAAATGTATAAAGGCGTTTCTTCTGCTCCTGCGGGAGAGGATCTGACACTTCATCTTGGTCTGGATATTACCGGTTCGGAGACAGATAAGATTGATTTTGGAACCCCGGTAATGGAGGTTGTTAAAGACTTGAAGAAAAACGGAGGCTTGTCAGAAAACTCATGGATAACTTCCGGAATCCGCCAGCAGGAATATGAGTCCTATTATGCGGATAATGGTTCTCTTTTGTTTATCGGAATCTTTCTCGGTTCTCTTTTCCTTATGGGAACAGCTATGATTATTTATTATAAACAGATTTCTGAAGGATATGAAGATCAGAAACGATTTGAGATCATGCAGAAGGTTGGATTAAGCCGCCGGGAGGTCAGAAGTTCTGTCCGCAGACAGATTCTGATGGTATTTTTCCTCCCGCTGTTAATGGCAATGCTTCATATTACCATGGCATTTCCAATGATCCGAAGAATGCTCCTGCTCTTTGGAATGACAAATACGAAGCTGTTTATTGGATGTACGGCGGGAACAGTATTGATCTTTGCTGTTGTGTATGGGTTGATTTATCTTATGACGGCGCGTTCTTACTATCATATTGTAGAACGCAAATAAAATAAATATCAGGGTCAGAAGATTCTTAGATTATTCGTGTTTATACGATGAGATTTTGGAAACTTCTGACCCTGATATGTTTATTTATATTTTATGATTAGATAGAAATTTTCAGTCAAAAAGAATGAGCGTATTAGAGCGTGTTTGAAAAATCATTCAGCATTCCTTTTTGAATGTCAATCGGAAAATTTCAGGGAAAGGCTCTGTTGTTGAGAATGAAGTAAACAGTAACGTTATCTGCACTTCAGCCTTATATTTCCACTGTCAGTCTGGATCGCCAGATTTCCGCCCGTTCCTTTTTGTGTGTAAGAAATATCACAGTCATCCTGGTCTTCCACCATCTTACCGGTCAGCGCATCATCTACATTGATATCTCCCATATCAGTATTCACCTGCATGTTCCATGTGCGCATCACGTCTTCTTTACCAATAAAACAAAGATCACCCATATCCGTTTTCACTTTCAGATTATTGAAATCACAATTTTTAAAAAATACATCTCCTGAATCCGTCTGAACGGCTCCATTTTCGATTTCGCATCCGTTCAGCAATATATTGCTCATATCCGATTTAATATCTGCAAGCTTCCATTTCTGACCTTCCGGCACGTAAATTGTTACCACATTTTCATCTGTAGTAAGTGTTCCTTCACCCAAAAGACCCGACAAAAATCCGATATCAACATGATAATAAGTCTTCCCATCATTGTTATTTTCCTGAATCCTTAATTTACCATCCTTTACCTGATAACTGATCGGATCCTTTTTCTGATCGGATGCCCGATAAGAAATATAACAGTACTGATCATCTGAATTGACTACTTGCAAATTCATATCTGTCATGGAGATGTCTGCTGAGTCGAAATCATCAAGCTTTGTTTTCTCAAGAACCATCTCATTATCGCTTTTTTTTGCAGCTCCATCCATTTTGTTTAAATCTGCTGATTTCACATATTTACTTCCACCGCTCGCAACACCGATGCCCGTCAAAGCTGCACCACATACACAGCATCCGACTCCTACTGCAAGCCATGCCTTTGCCCATCTTTTCATCGTTCTAACCTCTCTCTCTTTCTGCCTGTGATCCGGCGTACCAGCTTCGCAATCAGCATGCTGCTCCATTTACATAGATATACGCACAACAGTACACCAAGGATGCCAGCGCCCACAGCCAACAGCCCACTTCCTGTAAGCATTGTAAAACCGCTCATAGAAAACGGAACTGCCAGTATACCGCGGATAAGGATTTTTCCGCCAATAAGTATCAGACATGCCGTAAATAAAACTACACATAACAAAATTGCAAATACACACACAACTAATGCAAGAACGACTGCAGCAAATGCTGCCAGAAGCGGAGCTCCTACCGGTGCTGCAAATAATACCAATAGCGCTATCCATACCACATGTTTTCCGGAACCTTTCTGTTCTGCTCTGGTCTGTCCATCTGTTTCATAATTCTGATGATCTTCTATTTTCTTATTCAGAAGATTCGCCATCAGTTCTCTGGCAGCCTCCTTCGGCGTACCAAGTTCTTTCATCAGTTCTTCTGCTCCTTCCTCATCTGTCTCCTGAAAATACTCGGTAAAATATTCCATTGCATCTTCATAGTCCTGTCTCGGAAGCTTCCGCAGATATTTATGCAGCTGGTTTAAATATTCCTCTCTGCTCAACCTCTTATCCTCCCTTCAATAATTCCATCTACAGTGTCTTTGTAGATTTGCCATTCATTGCTCAGATATGAAATCTGTGCCTTGCCTTCTTCTGTAAGGGAATAGTATTTTCTCTTTCTTCCCTGATACTCCTGCGAATAGGTAGTCAGATATCCTGCAATTTGTAACTTCTTCAATATGGGATAGAGCGTAGATTCTTTAATGTCAGCAGCCTTCTTCACTGTCTGACTGATCTCATAGCCATAAGAATCCCTGCTTTCTACCACTGACAGTATCATATATTCAATCAATAATGCTGATACCGGAAAATACATTGAATCACCTCCTAGTATATATGTAAAATATTTATATATATAAATTTTATACATACTATACTCCGATGCTACCACAATGTCAATACATATATAAAATTTTTATATATATTTTTCGGAGCTCAATCGTTATGGTATCTCTGGACAATCTGCAATGGATTTCTGATATCAAACTATTCATTTGACTATCTTTTGGAGTGTGTTTGAATTTTGGCAGGGAAAGATTATCTGAAAACTGAAAAATGAGTATTAAAAATAAATATAGGGCTGTTGCAATGACGGAAAATAAGGTATGATATCTGCAGAAGCATGATACATGTTTCCATAACCCGGGTGAAGTAAATGAAAAAGGCAATAATCTGTTGGGATATCTTCACCGGGCAGACGCAGAACAATTTGGAGAAAGTTAAATGAAAAAGTTTAAGTTAAATGTACAGAGACATATCTGCATTTTATTATGCCTTATTTTATACATTACTGTGCTTCCCCTTCCTGTATCAGCAGAGGAAACAAAATCCAGAACAGTCAGAGTAGGTTGGTATGAGGGAACCTATAATACTACAGGACCAGACGGTCGGAGGAGAGGCTACAGCTACGAATACCAGCAGGCAGTAGCAGCGCATACCGGATGGAAATATGAATATGTGGAGGGAAGCTGGGCAGAACTGATGAGTATGCTGAAAAAAGGAGAGATCGATCTGTTGGGAGGCATTTCCTATGCAGAGGAACGTTCCGCATCCATGCTCTTTTCGGAACTGCCTATGGGCGAGGATAAATATTACCTGTATGTGGATACTTCTAATACAGATATCTCCACTTCAGATCTGACTACATTAAATGGAAAAAGAATTGGAATGCTGCCGGATGCACTTCCTGCCGAAATGTTTCATGAGTGGGAGAAAAGCCATGGAGTGAACACACAGCAGGTTGATATTACCGGTGTAGACGATGTCCGTCAGAAATTGAAAAATCATGAAATTGATGGGTTTGTTTTGAATGAATCTCCGCAGTGGGAAAGAGATAACATTTTTGCCGTTCTTCTGATTGGTGGCTCCTTTAATTATTTTGCAGTCAGTAAGAAACGTCCGGATCTGAAAGAAGAACTGGATCAGGCAATGCAGAAGATTGAGAGGGAGAATCCTTTTTATGCAGAAGACCTTTACAGGAGATATCTCTCTTCAAATTCCCTTGAAACTCTTACGGATGAGGAACAGAGATGGCTGGAACAACATGGGGCGGTCAGGGTTGGATATCTGAAAAATGATGTGGGTGTCAGCCTTGCAGATACAGAGTCAGGGAAACCGGAAGGAATTATTAACGATTATATCAGTCTGGCATCTGACTGTCTGGGAGAAAACACCATAAAATTTCAACTGACAGGCTTTGATTCCCAGGAGGAAGAGCTGCAGGCATTAAAAGATAACAGGATTGATATGATTTTTCATATGAATCAGAATCCGTATGAAGCTGAGCAGAATGATATTATATTGTCAAATACTGTTTTTGAAGTCAATATTGCGGTATTCACCGGTGTTGAGAGGTTTGATGAAAACGGGGAGAACACAGTAGCAGTGAGCAGGGGCAACCTGCTGGGAAAGTGGTATATTTCTTTTAATTATCCTTCCTGGAAAATAAAGGAATATGACTCATCTGCTGAGGTCGACAAAGCAGTTCAAAATGGCGAGGCAGACTGCTTTGTTGTGAAGGCAGGACAGACATTAAAGACACTGGCAATAAACAAAATGCACAGCGTTTTTCTTACGAAACCCGGCACTTCCTGCTTTGCAGTCACCAGGGAAAACACAACATTAATGAATATCCTGAATAAAACCATTCAGACCTTGCCTGATTCCAGACTTTCCAGCCAGTTTTGCGTATATGAAAACGCACCGGGAAAGGTTACTCTTACAGAATACATAAAGGATAATCTGCGGGCAGTTTCCATTGGGTTTGTAAGTGTGGTCCTGGTCATTGTGTGGATTATAGTCTACCTGCTGATAAAAGCGAGAAAAGCCCAGATTCAGGCAGAAAAGGCCAATGCCGCCAAATCAGATTTCCTTTTCAATATGTCTCACGATATCCGGACACCCATGAATGCCCTGCTGGGATACAGTGAGCTGATAAAAAGGGAACTGACTGATCCGAAACTTCTGGATTATCAGGAGAAGATGGAACAGTCCGGAAATCTGCTGCTGTCTATTATCAACAATGTGCTGGACATGGCCCGGATTGAAAGCGGTAAGGTGGAACTGGATGAAGATTATGTGAAGATCAGAGATATTTATCACGGAATTTACAAAATTTTCCAGGCGGAAGCGGAGAAAAAAGGTATTCACCTTAAGGTGGAATACGATGTCAAGCATGAGCACGTAATCTGCGATGAGACGAAGAACAAGGAAATTTTCCTCAATCTGATCAGTAATGCGGTAAAATATACAGCTTCAGGGGGAAGAGTTACCATAAGGATCACAGAGCTTGACTGCGACAGGAAAGACTATGTGCGGATACGGACTCAGGTAATTGATACAGGTATCGGAATGAGTGAAGAATTCCTTCCATCTCTCTTTGAGGCTTTTGCCAGGGAACGAAATACAACAGACGGAAAGATTGCGGGAACAGGTCTGGGAATGCCGATCATAAAGAAGTATATTGATATGATGTACGGAACTATTGAAGTAGAAAGTAAGCAGGGAGAAGGAAGTAAATTTACAGTTACCCTGGAATACAGGATTGCTGATAAGAGTTACTATGAACAGGATACGGAAAAATCTTCAGATGTGGATGAAACAGACAGAATCAGCGGAAAACATATTTTGCTTGCCGAGGATAATGATCTGAATGCGGAAATCGCACAGTTTATCCTGGAGGATATGGGACTTATGGTTGATCGTGTTGAGGATGGAGTTCAGTGTGTGTCAAGGATAGAACAGAAACCAGCAGGCACCTATGACCTGATCCTTATGGATATCCAGATGCCGAACATGGACGGCTACAGGGCAACTGAGATGATCCGCGGACTGTCAGATAAAGACAAAGCCACTATTCCAATCATAGCCATGACAGCCAATGCCTTTGAGGAAGACAGAAAAAAGGCACTGGCAAAAGGAATGAACGGACATATTGCAAAACCTGTTGATGCAGAAAAAGTTGAGAAGACCATTTGTGGGGTTTTGAGCAGGTAGCGAAGCGGATAATCTTATCCGCTTGAATAAGTGGATTGTGAACTATCCATTTTATTCCAATATTTATAAAGAAGGGGTAGTTTTGTATGGAGCAGCTTGAAAAACAAAAGGAATATTGAATCCGTTCTCAGTAACGTAGCCGAAATTCATTCCAGATTGCCTACGGCAATGGAATTTTGGCTTGTATGTCTCGGGATAGTGGTGTGTGAACAGTAACTAGTACATCGTTTTCGAAATAACTATACCACTCACTTGTCTGCGAATCCGATTGCACAGGTCTAAAAGCCTCAGCGTAGCCCGCTACGCCTGCGTTTTTATACCAGCACACTCGAATCCGCATCCTATGCGATTGGTATAGTTATTTACGAAACGCTGTACTAGAAAACATATAAAGTGCAGAACAGGTATTCGCTTGCTCTGTACTTTTTTTATATGGGATGATATACTGAAAATATAACCATATTAAATATATTTCAATTTTTGATAAGTGAAATTTGATTAAAACAGGAGAATATTATGGATCATTTTGAATTGCATTCCGAGTACAAGCCAACTGGAGATCAGCCTCAGGCAATTGAACGTCTGGTCAGAGGCTTTAAAGAAGGCAACCAGTTCGAAACTTTACTGGGTGTCACCGGTTCCGGCAAGACATTTACCATGGCGAACGTCATCGCCCAGCTAAATAAACCAACCCTCATCCTCGCCCACAACAAAACTCTCGCGGCGCAGCTTTACGGTGAGATGAAAGAATTCTTCCCTGAGAACGCAGTGGAATATTTTGTCTCCTATTATGACTACTATCAGCCGGAGGCTTATGTCCCGTCTTCAGACACCTATATTGCCAAAGATTCCTCCATCAATGACGAGATTGACAAACTTCGTCTCTCTGCCACAGCCGCAATGTCAGAGCGGAAAGACGTAGTGGTCATTTCCTCCGTTTCCTGTATCTACGGACTGGGTTCCCCTCAGGAATTCTTTGACATGATGATTTCCCTGCGTCCGGGAATGACCAAAGACAGGGATGAGGTAATCCGGGAGCTGATCGACATTCAGTACACCAGAAATGAGATGGACTTCCACCGAAGCACCTTCCGTGTCCGTGGAGATACCTTGGAAATTTTTCCTGCCAACAGCTCCGATACAGCCGTGAGAGTAGAATTTTTCGGAGATGAGATCGACCGTATTTCAGAAATTGATGTACTGACAGGAGAAATCAAATGCCAGCGTTCTCATATCAGCATCTTCCCTGCATCCCACTATGTAGTTCCTGCAGAACAGATCCAGAGAGCAGCTGTAGCAATAGAAGAAGAATTAAAAGAACGCGTAGAGTATTTCAAAAGTGAAGACAAACTTCTGGAAGCTCAGCGAATCTCAGAACGCACCAATTTTGACATTGAAATGATGAAAGAAACAGGATTCTGTTCAGGAATTGAAAATTATTCCAGACATTTGTCAGGATTAAAGCCCGGACAGCCGCCATACACACTACTGGACTATTTTGGAGATGATTTCTTACTTATTATAGATGAATCTCATATCACAGTACCTCAGGTAGGAGGAATGTACGCTGGTGACCAGAGCCGTAAGCAGACGCTGGTAGACTACGGCTTTCGACTTCCTTCAGCCAAGGATAACCGCCCCTTAAGCTTCGAAGAATTCGAATCAAAACTGGATCAGGTCATGTTTGTATCTGCCACCCCGGGACAATATGAGTATGATCATGAACTTCTTCGTGCAGAACAGATCATCCGTCCAACCGGACTTCTGGATCCGAAAGTAGAAGTCCGCCCCATTGAAGGACAGATTGACGACCTGATCGGAGAAGTAAACAAAGAAGTGTCAAAGAAACACAAAATCCTGATAACCACCCTCACCAAACGAATGGCAGAAGACCTGACAGAATATATGAAAGAAGTAGGAATCCGGGTCCGCTATCTCCATTCCGATATTGATACCTTAGAGCGTGCCCGCATCATCCGCGATATGCGTCTGGATGTCTTTGATGTACTGGTAGGAATCAACCTCCTCAGGGAAGGTCTGGACATCCCGGAAATTACCCTGGTAGCAATCCTGGATGCAGATAAAGAAGGTTTCCTCCGTTCCGAAACCTCCCTCATCCAGACCATCGGACGAGCTGCCCGAAACAGCGAAGGCCACGTGATCATGTATGCAGACAACATGACCGATTCCATGCACAAAGCCATCACTGAAACTAACCGCCGTCGCACCATCCAGGAAGCCTACAACAAAGAACACGGAATCACTCCGACTACTATCAAAAAAGCAGTCCGCGACCTCATCGCCGTATCCAAAGCAGTAGCCGAAACCGAAGTCCGACTCCAGAAAGACCCAGAGTCCATGACCCGCAAAGAACTTACCAAACTTATCGCCCAGGTAGAAAAACAAATGCGCGCCGCAGCCGCAGACCTCAACTTTGAACAGGCCGCCGAACTCCGCGACAAAATGATCGACCTGAAAAAGAATCTGGATACTTTAGACAAATAATGCTACACCGAGTTTTAGAAGAGGCGATTCGCCTCCCAGGCGAGAGCCCCGCCTGTATAATCGTCCTGAACAGCCAGCGGGGAGAAATTATTGATATTGTGTGCATTTGCAGGATGCTTAGAGATACTTAGTCTGCAGAAATCTGCGTTATGAGCCGGCTGCATCACCTGTCTGAGCGGAGTCTGAGACGGAGCGAGTTTGACAAGCCGGCTCATGCCTTTAGCAGATTTCTGCAGACTTAGTATCTCTTAGCGTCCGAAACCGCACACAATATCAATAATTTCTCCCCGCGTCCCTTTTCTATAACATAATCTTAATAACCCCTATTGTTCATAAAATAACAAAAAATTCACAAAATAATATTGACAAACCAAATCAAGAGTGCTATCTTATGAGCATAAGGTGTTAGCACTCCTAAAACATGAGTGCTAACAAACCAAAACAAAGGCAGTAAAGGAGTGGAACTTCATGGATCAGGAATTAGATGATCGTAAAAAGAAAATACTAAAAGCCATCATCAAAACCTACATGGAAACAGGCGAACCGGTGGGTTCCCGGACCATTTCCAAGTTTGCAGATTTAAATGTAAGCTCTGCCACCATCCGGAATGAGATGTCAGACCTGACAGATATGGGATATATCGTACAGCCCCACACCTCAGCCGGAAGAATTCCTTCTGATAAAGGTTATCGCCTCTACGTAGACGAGCTGATGAAAGAAAAGGAATCAGAGGTTCAGGAAATTAAGGATCTCATGATAGAGAAAACTGACAAACTGGATAAAATGCTGAAGCAGGTAGCAAAGGTACTGGCCTCCAATACCAACTATGCAACAATGATCTCTGTTCCACAGTACAGCGGAAGCAAGATTAAATTCATCCAGCTTTCCCGTGTGACACCCCTTCAGCTTGTGGCAGTAGTAGTGAGTGATAACAATGTCATCCGAAACCAGATCATCAATCTGGATGAGGAGATGGACGATCAGACAATCCTGAAATTAAATCTTCTTCTTAACACCAACTTAAATGGGGTGCCCATTCAGGATATCAACCTGGGAATGATTGCCCGCCTGAAAGAACAGGCAGGTGTACATGGCTCTGTAGTTGGCACAGTCCTTGATGCAGTGGCAGACACCATCCAGGTAGACGAAGACGATATGCAGATATATACTTCAGGAGCAACCAACATTTTCAAGTATCCGGAGCTTGCAGACACAAGCAAAGCGAGCGAGCTGATTTCAGCATTTGAAGAGAAGCAGGATCTGGTAGACCTGGTGAAAGAGAGAATGTCTGATACAGAGAACACAGGAATTCAGGTGTACATTGGTGATGAGATGCCGGTGCAGACCATGAAAGACTGCAGTGTAGTCACAGCCACTTACGAACTTGGAAAAGGAATGCATGGTACCATCGGTATCATCGGTCCCAAGCGTATGGATTATGCAAACGTAGTTGACAGCCTGAAGGCTTTGAAAGTCCAGTTGGACGAACTGATTAAGAAAGAGAGTTAGAAAGGCGGTAATAGAGAGTGTCAGAAGAAACAAAGAACACAGCTCAGGAAGAAGAGACAACAGATACTCCGGTAACAGAAGAAACTGTTGAGAATGAACCTGAAGTTGTAGAGAACGGCGAAGCAGAAACAGAGGAAATCCCGGTAGAGGACGGAGACGAGGAAGCTTCCCAGGATGACAAGAAAGACAGCAAATCAAAAACTTCTTTCTTCGGCAAGAAGAAAAAAGAAAAAGATAAATTTGAACAGCAGATTGAAGAACTTACAGACAGGCTGAAACGAAACATGGCTGAATTTGATAACTTCCGTAAGAGAACGGAGAAAGAGAAATCCAGCATGTATATCATCGGAGCCAAGGACATAGTTGAGAAAATGCTTCCGGTTGTGGATAACTTCGAGAGAGGTCTTGCACAGGCACCTGAAGGAGATTCTTTTGCAGATGGCATGAAGATGATCTACAAACAGCTGATCACTACATTAGATGAGCTGGGCGTGAAACCGATTGAAGCAGTGGGTAAGGAATTTGATCCGAACTTCCACAACGCAGTAATGCATGTGGAGGATGAAGAAGCTGGTGAGAATATTGTGGTAGAAGAATTCCAGAAGGGTTACACCTACAAGGATTTCGTAGTCCGCCACAGTATGGTAAAAGTAGCCAACTAATTTACATGAAAATATAGAATATATCAAATCTAGTTGAAAATAAACAGGAGGAACAAGATTATGGGAAAAATCATTGGTATTGACTTAGGTACAACAAACAGCTGTGTAGCCGTAATGGAAGGCGGACAGCCAACAGTTATCGCTAATACAGAAGGCGCAAGAACAACACCATCAGTTGTCGCTTTCACAAAAACAGGAGAACGTCTTGTAGGTGAACCTGCAAAACGTCAGGCAGTAACAAACGCAGAGAGAACAATCTCTTCCATTAAAAGAGAGATGGGTACTGACTATCGTGTAACAATCGACGACAAGAAATATTCCCCACAGGAAATTTCCGCTATGATTCTTCAGAAACTGAAAAAAGATGCAGAAGGATACCTTGGTGAGAAAGTTACAGAAGCAGTTATCACAGTTCCTGCATATTTCAATGATGCTCAGCGTCAGGCAACAAAAGATGCCGGTAAAATCGCAGGTCTTGATGTAAAACGTATCATCAACGAGCCAACAGCAGCAGCTCTTGCATATGGTCTTGACAATGAAAAAGAACAGAAGATCATGGTATACGATTTAGGTGGCGGTACATTCGATGTATCTGTAATCGAAATTGGTGACGGCGTTATCGAAGTACTTTCCACAGCAGGTAACAACCGTCTTGGTGGTGATGACTTCGACCAGAAAGTTACAGATTACATGCTTGCAGAGTTTAAGAAAGCAGAAGGCGTAGACTTAAGCAATGATAAGATGGCACTTCAGAGATTAAAAGAAGCTGCAGAGAAAGCAAAGAAAGAGCTTTCTTCCGCAACAACTACAAACATCAACCTGCCATTCATCACAGCTACAGCAGAAGGCCCGAAACACTTCGACATGAACCTTACAAGAGCTAAATTCGATGAATTAACACATGACTTAGTAGAAATGACAGCAGAACCGGTACGTCGTGCACTTTCTGATGCAGGTATCACAGCATCTGAACTTGGCCAGGTACTTCTGGTTGGTGGATCTTCCCGTATCCCGGCTGTACAGGATAAAGTAAGACAGTTAACAGGCAAAGAGCCAAGCAAGAACCTGAACCCGGATGAGTGTGTAGCACTTGGTGCTTCTATCCAGGGTGGTAAACTTGCAGGTGATGCAGGCGCAGGTGATATCCTTCTTCTGGATGTTACTCCACTGTCACTGTCCATCGAGACAATGGGTGGTATTGCAACAAGACTGATTGAGAGAAATACTACAATTCCTACAAGAAAGAGCCAGATTTTCTCAACAGCAGCAGACAACCAGACAGCAGTAGATATCAACGTTGTACAGGGTGAGCGTCAGTTTGCAAAAGACAACAAATCCCTTGGTCAGTTCCGTCTGGACGGAATCCCGCCAGCACGTCGTGGTGTTCCGCAGATTGAAGTTACATTTGATATCGATGCAAACGGTATCGTAAATGTATCTGCTAAGGATCTTGGAACAGGTAAAGAACAGCACATCACAATCACAGCTGGTTCTAACATGTCTGATTCCGATATCGACAAGGCAGTAAAAGAAGCTGCTGAGTTTGAAGCACAGGATAAGAAACGTAAAGAAGCAATCGATACAAGAAACAATGCTGATTCCATGGTATTCCAGGTTGAGAATGCACTGAAAGAAGCCGGAGACAAGATCGATGCTAATGATAAAGCTGCTGTAGAAGCAGACCTGAACGCACTGAAAGATTTACTGTCTCAGACTGCAAATGCAGAAGAGATGACAGATTCTCAGGTAGCAGATATCAAAGCTGCTCAGGAGAAGATGATGGAAAGTGCTCAGAAGCTTTTCGCTAAAATGTATGAGCAGACACAGCAGGCAGGCGGCCAGGCAGGACCGGACATGAATATGGGCGGCGGTGCAGCAGGCAGCACAGATGCAGGAAACAACGATGATGTTGTAGATGCTGATTACAAAGAAGTATAATGTGACATTTCTGTAAAAGCAGAGATTTGCAACGGAAATATCAATAATAACTGTTCAGTGGGAGAGTCTCTCTCACTGAATAGTTGTGTTATAAATAAAACGGGTATAGGATTAAAATCATGGCTGATAAGAGAGATTATTATGAAGTCTTAGGCGTGGACAAAAGCGCCGATGACGCAACACTTAAAAAAGCATATCGTAAGCTGGCCAAGAAGTATCACCCGGATGTAAATCCAGGAGATAAAGAGGCTGAGGCGAAATTTAAAGAGGCAACAGAGGCTTACACCATCTTAAGCGATCCGGAGAAGAGAAAACAGTATGACCAGTTTGGCCATGCGGCTTTTGAAAACGGTGGCGGAGGTGCCGGCGGCGGCTTCGGAGGTTTTGATTTTAACGGTGCTGATATGGGTGATATCTTCGGCGATATTTTCGGCGATTTATTTGGCGGCGGCAGCAGAAGCAGACGTGCCAATAATGGTCCGATGAAGGGAGCTAATCTCCGCGCACGCGTAAATATTACTTTTGAAGAAGCTGTCTTTGGCTGTGAGAAGGAACTGGAGATCGTACTGAAAGACGAGTGCACCACCTGTCATGGAACAGGTGCGAAGCCGGGTACTTCACCGGTAACCTGTCCGAAATGTCATGGAGAAGGTCAGGTTGTTTATACACAGCAGTCCATGTTTGGAATGGTGCGTAATGTACAGACTTGTCCGGATTGTCATGGATCAGGTAAGATCATCAAGGATAAATGTACTTCCTGCCGCGGAACCGGATATACATCTTCAAGAAAGAAGATTCAGGTATCTGTACCTGCAGGTATTGACAATGGTCAGAGCATCCGCATCCGTGAGAAGGGTGAACCGGGTACAAACGGAGGCCCGAGAGGCGATCTGCTTGTAGAAGTAAATGTTGCACGTCATCCGATCTTCCAGAGACAGGATATGAATATCTTCTCTACTGCGCCTCTTACATACGCGCAGGCAGCACTGGGCGGTACTGTACGTATCAACACAGTGGATGGAGAGGTTGAATATGAAGTGAAACCCGGAACTCAGACAGACACAAGGATCCGTCTGAAGGGAAAAGGTGTACCGTCTCTGAGAAATAAGAATGTACGTGGCGATCATTATGTGACTTTCGTTGTGCAGGTTCCTACAAACCTCAACGAAGAAGCAAAAGAAGCACTGCGCAAATTCGATGAGGCGTGTGGTAACCGTCCGAAATCAAAAGATTCTGATGATTTTGAAAAACCGGAAAAGAAGAAAAAGAGTTTCATGGATAAATTAAAAGAGACTTTTGAGGATTAATTATAAAAGAAAATTAAAGAAAAGAGGTTTACCCTCTTTTCTTTTTTTGTATAGTCGTGTATATTGAAGAGTAACGGTAAAAATCAGATGAACAGACAGGAATAAAAGTTTCCTGAGAAATGGAGAGATATTTGACAAAAACAGAGAAGATCGCAGCTTTTCGGGAGAAGTATCTCCCTGTATGGGTAATTTTGCCGCTGATAAGCATTTTTGTATTAAACTGTCTTATTTACTGGGGAAGCGGAGTACTGACAGCAGACAGATATCATTTTGATTTTACCATGTCACTGGACAGGGCAGTGCCGTTAATACCACAGTTTATCTGGATTTATATTCTGGCATTTCCTTTTTGGGCTGTGAATTATATTCTGGCTGCACAGAGAGGAAAAGATGGATTTTATCGGTTTGTGGCAACTGATCTGACTGTTCATATTACATGTTTTATTATTTTTCTGGTTTTGCCAACTACCAATGTCAGACCTGAGATTGCAGGAACTACATGGTCCCAGCAGATGCTTAAGTTTGTTTATCTCATGGATGGTGGAAACAGTCCGTCTAACTTATTTCCGTCAATCCATTGTTATGTAAGCTGGCTGAGCTGGCGCGGAGTCAGTAAATCAGAGAATATTCCAAAATGGTATCAGCATTTTTCACTGACTTTTGCAATACTGATCATTATTTCTACCCAGGTGCTTAAACAGCATTATCTGGTGGATGCCATTGCCGGAGTTGCACTGGTAGAACTGGCGTGGAGATTTTACAGCAAAGGAAACCGCCACGAGATATTCAGACATTTTTTTGAAAAAATAAGTGAAGCATGCAGTCGGTGGGTAAATAAGAATTGACTGGATGTGGTGAGATGCTGCATTATGGGAATAGCTGCAGAGTAACAGAGAATGGGCCAGACATATTTTTGGATGATAATAGTTAATTATATAACATAAAGAAATGGAGACAATTACATGAAGTGGAACCGTTTTACAGTAAAAACGAAAACAGAAGCAGAAGATATCGTTATCAGCACACTTGCAGAAGTCGGCATTGAAGGCGTGGAAATTCAGGACAAACAGCCTCTGACTGAGGAAGACAAGGCTCAGATGTTTGTAGATATTATGCCGGAAGGACCTGCAGATGACGGCGTTGCCTATCTGAATTTTTATCTGGAAGAAGATGCAGACAAAGAAGCAATCCTGAAAGATGTTCGTGAAGCATTAGATGACCTGAAGAATTTTATGGACATCGGGGAAGCTACCATTGAAGAATCTCAGACAGAGGACAAGGACTGGATTAATAACTGGAAACAGTATTTCCACCAGTTCTATGTAGATGATATCCTTATCGTACCGTCATGGGAAGAAGTAAAAGCAGAGGATAAAGACAAGATGATCCTCCACATTGATCCGGGTACAGCCTTCGGTACAGGTATGCATGAGACTACTCAGCTTGTGATTCGCCAGTTAAAGAAATATGTAACACCGGATACAGAGATGCTTGACGTAGGAACCGGAAGCGGTATCCTTGGTATCGTTGCCCTGAAACTTGGTGCGAAACATGTACTGGGAACAGACCTTGATCCATGTGCAGTTCCTGCAGTTGCAGAGAATAAAGAAGCAAACCAGATCGTGGATGAAACTTTTGATATGGTGATCGGAAACATCATTGACGATAAAGCGATTCAGGATCAGGCAGGATATGAAAAATATGATATCGTAACAGCAAATATCCTTGCAGATGTTCTGATCCCTCTGACACCGGTAATTGTAAACCAGATGAAAAAAGGCGCTTACTACATTACTTCCGGTATTCTTGATGTGAAAGAAGAAGTTGTAGTGGAGGCAGTAAAAGCAGCAGGCCTGACGGTCGTAGAAGTGACACATCAGGGCGAGTGGGTTTCCGTAACAGCAAGAAAGGACTGATCCTATGCAGCGTTTTTTTGTGGAGCCTTATCAGATTGAGGAAGAGGCACACCGTATCCACATCAATGGGACGGATGTAAATCATATTAAAAACGTTCTCCGCATGAAATGTGGGGAGGATGTGTGGATCAGTGACGGAGGAGATAAAGAATACCACTGTCAGATTGAAGAACTGGGAGAGGATGAGGTTCTGCTGCACATCCTTTATGCACAGGAGCCGGAATATGAGCTGCCCAATAAGCTTTATCTTTTTCAGGGACTGCCGAAAGCAGACAAGATGGAACTGATCATCCAGAAAGCAGTGGAGCTGGGAGCTTTTTCCGTAATTCCGGTAGAGACAAAGCGATGTGTGGTGAAGCTGGATGCTAAGAAGGCGGCAAAGAAGGTGGTTCGCTGGCAGCAGATCGCGGAGAGTGCAGCAAAGCAGTCCAAGCGAATGCTGATCCCGGAGATTCATGAAGTAATGACCTACAAACAGGCACTGGAATTTGCGAAACAGTTAGATGTAAAACTGATCCCGTACGAACTTGCCAAAGGAATGAAAGAAACCAGAGAAATCCTCAGCGAGATTAAGCCTGGACAGTCTGTCGGTATCTTTATCGGACCGGAGGGTGGATTCGAGGAAGAAGAGGTAGCAAAGGCACTGGAAGCAGGTGCCCATGCGATTACACTTGGAAGACGAATCCTCAGAACTGAGACAGCAGGACTTGCGATTCTTTCAGTTTTGATGTTCCAGTTGGAAAATGAATAATAAAAACAAGAGAGAACAAAAATGGAAGCATATTTTGATAATTCAGCCACGACCCGCTGCTTTGAAGAAGTAAAGGACATCGTGGTAAAAACAATGATGGAAGATTTCGGAAACCCATCTGCCATGCATCAGAAAGGTGTAGACGCAGAAGGGTATGTCAAAGAATCTGCCAGAACTTTGGCACAGATACTGAAAGTAACAGAAAAAGAAATCCTGTTCACTTCCGGCGGAACAGAGTCAAACAACCTGGCTCTGATCGGTGGTGCGCTTGCCAACAAACGAAGCGGTAATCACATTATCACAACTGCAGTAGAGCATGCTGCAGTCAGCCAGCCGGTAGCTTTTCTGCAGGAACAGGGATTTGAAGTGACCATTCTTCCTGTAGACGGGCATGGAGTAGTAAAACTTGACGCATTGGAGAAAGCATTAAGGCCGGATACCATTCTCGTATCTACAATGATGGTAAATAATGAGACCGGTGCGGTTATGCCTGTAGAGAAAATCGGTGCAATGATCCAGGAGAAGTGTCCGAAGGCGCTGTATCATGTAGATGCGATTCAGGCATTCGGTAAATATCGTATTTATCCGAAGAAATGGAATATCCATCTTCTGTCTGTCAGCTCACATAAGATCCATGGACCAAAAGGAGTTGGATTCCTGTACATCAACAGCAAGGCAAAAGTACAGCCTCTCATTCTCGGCGGCGGCCAGCAGAACGGCATGCGTTCCGGAACAGACAACGTACCGGGAATCGCAGGACTTGGCGTTGCAGCAAAGATGATGTACCAGAACTTTGATGAGAAAGCAGAACATCTCTATCAGTTAAAAGAACGTATGGCAGAGGGACTTTCTAAGATGAATGATGTAGTAATCAATGGAATGCCTGTCAGAGAGGGTGCACCTCATATTTTAAGCGTCAGCTTTCTGGGAATCAGAAGCGAGGTACTGCTTCACACATTAGAGGATAGAAATATTTATGTATCAGCAGGAAGCGCATGCTCCAGTCACAAGAGAAAACCAAGTGCAACACTTTCAGCAATGGGAATGAGTAACGCACAGATTGAGAATACCGTACGTATCAGCTTTTCAGAGGAGAATACTTTCGAAGAAGTTGATTACTGCCTGGAAGTTCTGAACGAAGTACTTCCAATGCTGAAACGCTATGCGCGCAGATAATTATTATAGCAATTCCATAAAATAAGAGAAGGAGAAACAAATGATATTTCACGCATTTTTGATAAAATACGCAGAAATCGCTATCAAGGGTAAGAACAGATACATGTTCGAGGATGCCCTTGTAAAGCAGATGAACATCGCTCTTTCCAAAGTAGAAGGCGAGTTTGAAGTAAAGAAAGAACAGGGAAGAATTTATGTATTCTGCCCGGAACAGTATGATTATGATGAGACAGTAGAAGCTTTGCAGCATGTATTCGGTATTGTTGGAATCTGCCCTGTAGTGATCTACGAAGATCAGGGATTCGAGCAGATGGCAAAGGACGTAGTTTCCTACATGAAGAACTGCCATCCGAACTACGACGGAAGCTTTAAAGTATATACAAGAAGAGCAAAGAAATCTTATCCGATCACATCCATGGAAGTTAGTGCAGAACTCGGCGGTCGTATCCTGGATGAGTTTCCGGATGCAAGCGTAGATGTACATGAACCGGACCTGACTCTTTCCGTAGAAATCCGAGACAAGATCTATGTATATTCCCAGACTATCAAGGGCGCAGGCGGAATGCCGATCGGCACAAACGGAAAAGCCATGCTTCTTCTTTCAGGCGGCATCGACAGCCCGGTAGCAGGATACATGATCGCAAAACGTGGCGTTAAAATTGACGCTGTATATTTCCACGCTCCGCCATACACCAGCGAGAGAGCAAAACAGAAAGTTGTAGATCTGGCAAAACAGGTAGCAAAATACAGTGGACCAATCCGCCTTCATGTAGTGAACTTCACAGATATCCAGCTCTATATTTACGACCAGTGTCCGCACGATGAGCTGACTATCATTATGCGTCGTTACATGATGCGTATTGCAGAGCATTTCGCAAAAGAAAGCAGATGTCTCGGTCTGATCACTGGAGAAAGCATCGGTCAGGTTGCCAGCCAGACCCTGCAGAGCCTTGCAGCAACAAACGAAGTCTGCACACTCCCTGTATACCGTCCGGTTATCGGATTCGACAAACAGGAAATCGTAGAAAGATCCTGGGAAATCGGAACCTATGAAACATCCATTCAGCCATTCGAAGACTGTTGTACTATTTTCGTGGCAAAACATCCGGTTACCAAACCAAACCTGAACGTGATCCACCGTTCTGAAACAAAACTGGAAGAAAAAATTGACGAACTCATGAAGACAGCGCTGGAGACTGTTGAGATTATTGAGATTGATTAATATCGATTACAAACATTCGGAATCTGCTGACGCTACTTCCTTATGTTTGAACTTGAAACTCTGGTATACAAAAAAAGAGGAACTGGTAAACAGTTCCTCAATGACTGCGAAAAAATTATTCTGTAACGTATTTGCCTACGATTGCCATAACGGTATCAAGAGCAGCGCCATCAGCGTGGACGTTTAAATCAATTGGTTTGGATAAATCAAGGCTGAAAATACCCATGATAGATTTTGCGTCGATTACATATCTTCCGGATACTAAATCGAAATCGCAGTCGAATTTGCTGATTTCATTAACGAACGCTTTCACTTTATCGATAGAGTTCAGTGAAATTTTAACTGTTTTCATTATGAGAACCTCCCTTAATAATAGTTATTTGCTGACCTGATTATCTGTCAGCTTACAGTTTTCATCTTAACGGCAGAGACCATAAAAGTCAAGGTGAAAACGGATAAAATTTCCAGAAAGATTTAGTGAAAATGTAGAACAGTGCTAAAATATCAGACTGTTTTGTAGAAAATGAACAATAACTAAAGCGAAAACAAAATCTATTCTGTAAGCATATAAGTTTTCGAAATGTCAGCATGTATACAAAGTCCAGACTACAGAAAATGAGTATGCAGGTATAGAATTATAAAAACAGAAAAATCAATTAGGAGGAAAGAATGGGAAAAAAAGTTGCACTTCACAACTTAGGATGTAAAGTAAACGCCTATGAAGTAGAAGCCATGCAGCAGCTTCTGGAAGAAGCGGGCTACGAGATCGTACCTTTTGAACCGGGGGCTGATGTATATTTGATTAATACCTGTACAGTAACCAACATTGCAGACCGTAAATCCAGACAGATGCTGCACAAAGCAAAGAAAATGAACCCGGATGCTATCGTGATCGCAGCCGGATGTTATGTACAGACAGATGAAGGGAAACTGGATAAAGATGAGGCTGTAGACCTGATCCTTGGAAACAATCAGAAGGGAAATATTGTCCAGGTACTCGAGGAATATGAGCAACAGCACACCAAACAGAAACATGTGCTCAAGATCAACCAGACAAAAGAATATGAAGAACTGGCAATTGATCATACAGCAGAGCATGTACGTGCATATATCAAAGTTCAGGACGGCTGTAATCAATTCTGTACTTACTGTATCATTCCTTATGCAAGAGGTCGTGTCAGAAGCCGTAAGATCGCGCAGGTAATGGATGAGGTTCATGCACTTGCAGCAAAAGGATACAAGGAAGTCGTTCTGACAGGAATTCATTTAAGCTCTTATGGTATAGATTTCCCGGCAGAAGAGAAAGAAACACTGCTTTCCCTGATCCGGGCAGTACATGAGGTAGAAGGAATCGAACGAATCCGTCTGGGCTCCCTGGAACCGGGAATCATCACAGAAGAATTTGTGCAGAGCATTGCCGCATTGCCGAAAATGTGTCCGCATTTCCATCTGTCCCTGCAGAGCGGATGTGATACCACACTGGAGCGAATGAATCGCAGATACAGAAGCGCAGAATATGCAGAGAAATGCGGGCTTCTGAGAAAATATCTGGGAACTCCTGCACTTACCACAGATGTGATCGTTGGTTTTCCGATGGAAACAGAAGAAGATTTTCAGGATTCCTATGATTTCGTAGAGAGCATTCATTTTTATGAAACTCATATTTTCAAATATTCCCGCCGCCATGGAACAAAGGCTGCAGCCATGTCCGGACAGCTCACTGAAGCACAGAAAGCGGTCAGAAGTGACAAGATGCTTGCTTTAAATGAACAGCATGCGAAAGAATATGAGAAATCCATGCTCGGCGGTGAACTGAAAGTACTTCTTGAGGAAGAAGTAGAGATTAACGGAGAGCAGTGGTATATCGGCCACAGTATGGAATATATTAAAACAGCAGTGAAAAAACAGGACAACTACAGTGTGAATGACATCATTACTGTAAAAGCTGAAGAATTCCTGGAAGAACATACATTAACAGGTGAGGTTCTGGGAATAGAATAGTTACAGTTCACTTCATTCTCAGCGGAATAGTGGTGTGTGAACAGTAACAACAGTAACGAATAATCATCAATAAATTTGCGGTTGCACAATACGTGAAATTATATTAAAATATAGAAGAAAATATGTGTATTGTATACGAAATTTGCAATACATAGCAAAGCAGAATTACTAAGAAGGCTTTGCGACAATAAATCAGGTAAGGACGTGAATAAAATGGCAGAGAACAATCTGGGTAATACCCAATATTTCAGAACAAAACCAGACCAGGAGCTTCAGGTAAAAGAAGTTCTGGATCTCGTTTACACAGCAATGGATGAGAAAGGATACAATCCGGTCAATCAGATCGTTGGATATATTATGTCCGGAGATCCTACTTATATTACCAGTCACAAGGGAGCGAGAAGCATGATTATGAAAGTAGAGCGCGACGAACTGGTAGAGGAACTTTTAAACGAGTATATTAAGAACAAATCCTGGGAACGCTGATATGAGGGTTCTGGGATTAGATTATGGATCAAAAACAGTCGGTGTAGCCATCAGTGATCCGCTGGGGCTCACCGCTCAGGGCGTAGAGACAATCTGGCGTAAACAGGAGAACCATGTGCGCCAGACACTTGCCCGTATTGAAGAACTTGTTTCGGAATATCACGTGGAGAAGATCGTGCTTGGATATCCGAAGAACATGAACAATACGATTGGAGAACGTGCCCAAAAATCACTGGAATTTAAAGAAATGCTGGAGAGACGTACAGGTCTTGAAGTGATCATGTGGGACGAGCGTCTGACAACAGTAGAAGCCAATCGTACTTTAATGGAAGCCAGTGTGCGCAGAGAGAACCGCAAGCAGTATCTGGATCAGCTGGCTGCTGTTTTTATTTTGCAGGGATATCTGGATTCCCTGTCCTGTTAGGAGATTAATAAGATGGAGAAAATTAAATTTCAGCTTGAGGACGGAACAGAAGCGGAGTTTTATGTAGAGGAGCAGACCAGGATCGGAGGAGTTGCATATCTTCTGGTATCTGATTCTCAGGATGATGAGGCGACAGCCTATATTTTTAAAGACGTGTCAGAGGATGACAGTCAGGAAGCCTGCTATGAAATGGTCGAGGACGAGGATGAGATGCAGGCTGTTTTTAAAGTATTTGAACAAATGTTAGATGACGTAGACCTTGAAATGTAGCATGGAGGTGTAGTACTTGAGTAACGAAAATAACAACCAGTTTAATAATGAAGCGCGTGAAAATCATGACGGACAGTTCGGACATGGTCAGAAGAGGCCATACAACAGACCGAAGAATTATAAATATAAACCACAGCACAGAAACTCTTATGGAAGAAAACCAATGCAGGACCGCAAGGCTCCGGCAGATAAAGAGAAGAACGGAATACAGGTACCATTTAAGGCTGCGATAAAGAATTCTTCCCGCAGACCGAAGAAACCAACATCTAAATTAAAGATCATTCCTCTGGGTGGTCTGGAACAGATTGGAATGAATATCACAGCATTTGAATATGAAGACAGCATTGTTGTGGTAGACTGCGGTCTTGCTTTCCCGGAAGATGATATGCTCGGAATTGACCTTGTCATTCCGGATGTCACCTATTTAAAAGAGAATATTTCAAAAGTAAAAGGCTTTGTGATCACCCATGGACATGAGGACCATATCGGTGCGCTGCCGTATGTACTCAAAGATGTAAATGTCCCTGTTTATTCCACGAAGCTGACCATTGCCCTTATTGCAAATAAGCTGAAAGAGCATAATATGACCAATACTACCAAGTTAAAGGAAGTAAGGCATGGACAGGTCATTAATCTTGGTGATTTTTCAATTGAATTTATCAAGACAAACCATAGTATCCAGGATGCATCTGCACTTGCAATCTATTCTCCGGCAGGCATCGTAGTGCATACCGGCGACTTTAAAGTAGATTATACTCCTGTATTCGGAGATGCCATTGATCTGCAGCGTTTTGCAGAGATTGGAAGAAAGGGAGTACTGGCACTGATGTGTGACAGTACTAATGCAGAGAGAACCGGATTTACCATGTCTGAACGTTCTGTGGGACATGTGTTTGATAATCTTTTCAATGAATATAAGACAAACAGAATCATTATTGCCACTTTTGCATCCAATGTAGACCGCGTACAGCAGATCATTAACACAGCTTATCGTTTCGGACGCAAGGTTGCAGTAGAGGGCCGCAGCATGGTAAATGTTATCACAACTGCAGCAGAGCTTGGATATCTTCGCATTCCGGATCAGACTCTGATTGAGATCGATCAGGTTAAGAATTACCCGGATGAACAGGTAGTGCTGATCACAACAGGAAGCCAGGGTGAATCCATGGCAGCTCTTTCCCGTATGGCTGCAAACATCCATAAGAAAATAGTGATCAAACCGAATGATACTATTATTTTCAGTTCCAATCCGATTCCGGGAAATGAGAAAGCGGTATCCAAGGTTATCAATGAGCTTTCCATGAAGGGTGCGAAGGTTATTTTCCAGGATGTCCATGTTTCCGGACATGCCTGCCAGGAAGAAATCAAGCTGATCTATTCTCTGGTAAAACCGAAATATGCAATCCCTGTTCATGGTGAATACAGACATCTGACCGCACAGAAAAATGTAGTTGAGGAACTTGGAATCCCCAAAGAGAATATCTTTGTACTTGCATCCGGAAATATTCTGGAGCTTGACAGCCAGAGTGCACAAGTAACAGGCACTGTACACACAGGAGCAATCCTGGTAGACGGACTTGGTGTAGGAGATGTAGGAAATATCGTTCTTCGTGACCGTCAGCATCTTGCAGAAGATGGAATTATGATCGTTGTGGTTACGTTGGAACGCCACAGCAATGTGATTCTTGCAGGACCGGACATTGTTTCCAGAGGCTTCGTATATGTGAGGGAATCTGAGGATCTGATGGATGGTGCAAGAGAAGTGGTAGAGAATGCACTGGATTCCTGTCTGGAACGTAATATTACGGACTGGGGCAAGATTAAGACAGTTGTGAAGGATGCGCTCAGTGAATTTTTATGGAAACGTACCAAGAGAAGTCCTATGATCCTGCCTATTATCATGGAGGCATAAAATGGAACCAAATACAATAGAGGAAAGTATTAAAGGGCTTCTGGAGGCTATAAAGGAGAGTCCTGAATATCTGGAATTTCAGAAACAGAGTAATATCCTGAAAAAGAAGCCCGAACTGAAGGAACGTGTGGATACATTCAGGGCAGATAATTATAAAGTCCAGAATGAATGTGATTCCGATAATCTGTTTGAAGTTGTAGAGCAGATGGGAAAAGAATCCGCAGAGCTGCGCAGACACCCGGAAGTGAATGCGTATCTGGATGCGGAGATTGCTTTGTGTAAAATGATGCAGAGAATCTGTATAAAACTGGGAGAAGGTATTGATATAGATGTCCCGGGAATGTGAGCAGATAAACTGTAAAACAGTTATCCTGCTGTGAGCAGATAACTGAGCGGATGACTTTATCCGCCTGACATACAGAAAGGAAATAGCTTATGAGTGATACCAGGGAACGTGCAGGTGCAGCAGGTGTTGTTGTTGCAGGAACGTTTTTTAAGATCGTACTTTATATATGTGTGATAGTTTTACTTTTCTGGGTAGGAAAGGCTTCTTATCAGTTTGGACATGATGTCTTTAATCAGCAGGCCATGAGTCCCGGAGAAGGACAGGAAGTTACAGTGGTGATCAAGGAAGATACTTCCTTGTACAAGATTGCCAAAACTCTTCAGAAAAAAGGTTTGGTCAAGAGTGCAACGGTATTTTATGTTCAGGAAAGACTGTCCACTTATCATGGAAAGCTTCAGGCCGGAACGTATCTGTTAAGTACAGCATATACACCTAATCGTATCATGGGAATTCTGGCAGGTGATGATGAACAGGAAGGGGTAAGTGATTCGTGATAGTTGACGAGCGGATGCGTACCTATATTAATTCACTGGATATGGGAAATACACCGTTTCTTGAAGAATTGGAGCAGTATGCCATCAGGGAACGGGTGCCGATCATCCGGAGAGAAATGCAGAGCTTTATAAAAATGTTTCTGGCTGTAAACCGGCCGAAGCGTATTCTGGAGGTGGGGACAGCCATTGGCTTCTCCACACTTCTTATGTGTGAATATGGTCCGGAGGATCTTGAAATCGTAACGATCGAGAATTACGAGAAGAGAATCCCAATCGCAAAAGAGAATTTCAGGAGAGCCGGACGGGAAGCGCAGATTACTCTGCTTGAGGGAGACGCAGGACAGATATTAAAAGAACTGGAAGATTCGTTTGACATGATTTTTATGGATGCTGCAAAGGGACAGTATATCAACTGGCTTCCGGATGTGATGCGTCTTATGAAAAATGGCGGTGTTCTCATTTCAGACAATGTGCTTCAGGAGGGAGATATCATAGAGTCCCATTATCTGGTAGAGCGCAGAAACAGAACCATATATAAGAGAATGCGTGAGTATCTGTATGAACTGAAACATAATCCATCCCTGATAACTTCGATCATTCCCCTGGGAGACGGAGTTACAGTCAGTGTGAAACAGGAGTGAACAATATGAGAAAAATAGAATTGCTGGTTCCGGCTAGCAGTCTTGAGGTGTTGAAGATTGCTGTTATTTTCGGAGCAGATGCAGTATATATCGGTGGAGAAGCCTTTGGACTTCGTGCCAAAGCAAAGAACTTTTCCCATGAAGATATGAAGGAAGGAATCGCTTTTGCCCATGCACATGGAGTGAAAGTTTATGTGACTGTAAATATTCTGGCCCATAATTATGATCTGCCGGGTGTGAGGGAATATCTGACAGAACTGAAAGAACTGAAGCCGGATGCACTGATCATTGCAGACCCGGGAATCTATATGTATGCAAAGGAAATATGCCCGGAAATCGAACGCCATATCAGTACACAGGCAAACAATACTAACTATGAGACATATCGTTTCTGGTACAATCTGGGAGCAAAGCGTGTGGTAACAGCCAGAGAGCTTTCGCTTGCGGAGATTAAAGAGATCAGAGAGCATATTCCGGAGGATATGGAGATTGAAACATTCATCCATGGTGCTATGTGCATTTCTTATTCCGGAAGATGTCTGCTCAGTAATTATCTGGCGGGACGTGATGCCAACCAGGGAGCCTGTACCCATCCCTGCCGCTGGAAATATTCAATTGTTGAGGAGAAACGTCCGGGAGAATATATGCCGGTATTTGAAAATGAAAGAGGAACCTATATCTTTAATTCCAAGGATCTCTGCATGATCGAGCATATGGACGATATCATTAACAGCGGAATCGACAGTCTGAAGATAGAAGGCCGTATGAAAACCGCTCTCTATGTCGCAACAGTTGCCAGAACTTACCGCAAGGCAATAGACGACTATATGGAGAGCCCTGAGAAATATCAGGCAAATATGCCATGGTACCAGGAACAGATTTCCAACTGTACCTACAGACAGTTTACAACCGGATTCTTCTATGGAAAACCGGATGAGAATACACAGATTTATGATAATAATACTTATCAGAAGGAATATACGTATCTGGGATTTGCTGAGGCAGTGGATGAACACGGTTATGCGCAGATCACTCAGAGAAATAAATTCTCTGTAGGTGAGACAATTGAAATTATGAAACCGGACGGACAGAATGTAGCTGTCACTGTGAAGGGAATTTATGATGAGGAAGGCAATTCCATGGAGAGTGCGCCTCATGCACAGCAGAAGCTGTTTATCGACCTGGGAACCGAAATCCAGGTTTACGATCTGTTAAGAAGAGCAGAGTGATTGATAAACGCAGCCAACGTTAAATTTGTTGGCTGCGTTTACTGCATTTGCGGGAAAAGGCCTCGAAGCTTTTGCAGAGCAGTTTTTTCGATTCTGGAGACATAAGAGCGGCTGATACACAGTTTTCGGGCAATTTCCCGCTGAGTTTCTTCCTCCATGCCAAAGAGCCCATATCTGCAGCAGATCACCTGATATTCCTTATCTGACAGGACTTTTTTCAGAGAACGTAGAAGATAGTCGGTATTTTCGCGGATATAGCAGTCTTCTACAATATCTACAGGTGCACTCTCGATCACATCTAACAGATTAATCTCATTTCCTTCTTTATCTGTTCCTATGGGTTCATACAGGGACACTTCTTTTGAATGCTTTTTCTTAGCGCGAAAATACATCAGCAGTTCATTTTCTATACATCTGGCAGCATAGGTGGATAACCGGGAAGCCTTCTGGGGATTAAAGGTTGTGACAGCCTTGATCAGTCCGATGGTTCCAATAGAAATCAGATCATCTGTATCCTCACCGGTTCCCTGATATTTTTTGACCACATGTGCTACCAGCCGGAGATTATGCTCGATCAGGATATTCTTTGCCTGAGAATCACCCTCCTGATATTTTTGAAGATAATATTTTTCCTGGGATATGGACAAAGGTTTTTGAAAGGCCTTCAAATCGCTACCTCGAAGGGGATTTCTATATAGTTTATGTCCGGGACAGGGTGTTGGTGCTTTTCCAGAAAATTTTGAGCCTTTTTACAATTTACAGCGACTGTTTCAAATCTGCATTGAGAAAACAGAATAACTACAGTATAATGAATGAAGAGTACAATAAATACAACAGGAGAAGCACATGAAAATATATTTAGCTCCCCTTGAGGGAATCACAGGATATACATACAGAAGGGCACTTTACCAGTGTTTTGGAGGTTTTGACAAGTACTTTATTCCCTTTATCCTTCCAAATCAGAAAGGACATCTCAGCACCAGAGAAAAGAAAGACATTATGCCTGAGAATAATGAGGGGATGTATGCTGTTCCCCAGATTTTGACAAAGAATGCAGAGGATTTTATACAGACAGCGGAAACACTGCAGGAATACGGTTATAATGAAGTGAATCTGAACCTTGGCTGTCCGTCAAAGACCGTTGTAACAAAGGGCAGAGGTGCGGGATTTCTGGACAGACCGGATGAACTGGATAAATTTCTGGATGAGATTTTCCATAAATGTGATATGAAGATTTCCATCAAGACCCGTCTGGGTATGGATGATCCGGAAGAATTTGAGGATCTGCTGACGATTTATAATAAATATCCGCTGGAGGAGTTAATTGTTCACGCAAGAGTGCAGAAAGACTATTACAAAAATACGCCACATCTGGAAACATTTGGAGAGGCTGTGGAGCACTCAAAGAGCCCGGTTTGCTATAACGGAGATATTGTCACAGCAGAAGACTGTACCAGATTACAGGAAATGTTTCCGACCCTGGACTGCATTATGACAGGCAGAGGAACACTGAAGAATCCTGCACTTGCCAGAGAAATCCGTGGCGGTGCACCTGCGTCAAAGGAAGAAATCCGCAGATTTCATGATATGATGTATAATGAATATTGTGAAGACCTGTCCGGAGACAGAAATATCCTGTTTCGTATGAAAGAATTATGGTCTTATCTGGCACCTATGTTTACAAACAATAAAAAATATGCCAAAAAGATTAAGAAGGCTGAGAAATGTGTGGTATATGAAAATGCAGTCAGAGAATTATTTGGCTGTGAACAGTTAATTGGAGAAGTGGAAAATGCGGATATGGAAAAAAATACTGGATCATTATAACAGCTGGAAACTGGGGCATAAGCTGCTATGTGCATTTACACTGGCATCTATCATTCCGTTGCTCCTGATACAGATTTTTGCATTTCAGGTAAACCGTAAACAGATGACGGAGAAGATTGATGAGCTGATGGTCAGTAACCTGACGCAGATTGCGGAACGTGTAAACCTAAACATGGAAGTATATACAAACCTGTTATATCAGATATATAAAGATGAGCAGGTGATCGACAGCGTGACAGCACTGACTGACGATCAGGAAACACATAAGGCAGTAGCGTACAACCAGATTGTAAAAAGAATGAAACAATACCGCAACAGCGATACGGGGATCCGCTGCCTGAGTATTATATGTCCGGATGGATTAGCTGTAACATATGATTTTGAAACAGATTCTTCTCTGAATACAATCTGGAATAATTATTCAGATATGAGGCAGGCACCACCCTACTGTGAGGCTGTAGATGCACCGGGAATGGTACTGTCTGATACGATGAGATTTGAAGAAGGGGAAAATCTCGGTCATTTTTTCCATATTTCCAAAAGACTGTTTGACTTTGATGATCTGGAAAAAGGAAGTATTGCTACTGTTGTTATGTCGGTGGATCAGAGTATACTAAGCTCTATCTGCGGAAACGGCACAAAGCGGGATAACAGTATTAATTTTATTATGAATCAGAAGCAGGAAATAATTTCTTATCCGGATGAAGACTTCACAGGTATTTCCATAAATCCGGATCTGAGTACAGAAGAATTTGTAAAGGTTTCCGGATATCTGAAAAATAAGAAAATAGCACTGAATCAATATGAAGATGCAGATACAGGATGGATCTTCTGCAATGCGTATGACAGAGATTATATGCTCCGGGACGTGACCAGAACACAGGGAATGCAGCTTGGGATTACGGTATTGCTTTTAAGCTTTGCTCTTGTTCTGATTATCTATACAATACGAAATATGGATGCATCCGTAAAATCGGTTGTGCAGGGAATGCAGGAAGTAAAGAAGGGAAATCTGGATGTTCTGGTTCCGGTTCAGTCTTTTGATGAGATTGGTACGATCACGGATAACTTTAATGAAATGACAGTGAAAGTACGGGAATTGATCCGGGAAGTGACAGAAGCACAGGAGAATCAGAAGAATGCGGAAATTCGTGCTCTGGAAGCCCAGATTAATCCACATTTCCTGTATAATACTCTTGATTCCATTAACTGGATGGCAATTGAGAAAGAGGAATATGAAATCAGTAAAATGATCCGAAATCTGGGAGTGATACTCAGATACAGTGTAAATAAGAGCAACCAGATTGTAACCATAAGAGAACTGGCAGACTGGCTGGAAAAATATATCAGTCTGCAGCAGATGCGCTTTAATGATGCATTTGCCTATCGCCTGAATATAGACGAGGAGACTTACGACAGGAAGGTTTATAAGCTACTGCTTCAGCCCTTTGTAGAAAATGCAATCATTCATGGGTTTAAGGAAATGGAAAGCGGCGGACTTCTTCAGATTGATATTATGCCGGCTCAGCACGATCCGGGAATTGTTATCATTATAGAGGATAATGGAAAAGGAATGCCACAGGACATGTTGAAATGTTATAATGACAGAGAAGAAGCCATTAAGGATGAAGGAAGAAGCATCGGTCTTCATAATGCTTTTTCCAGAATGAATATGTATTACGGTGAGAAAGCGTCCTGGAATGTCAGCAGTATGGAAGGTATGGGAACTGTGATCACCCTGCGTATTCCTGTCCTATAGCAGTCCTTGTAAATAATGCATTTAAGACAGTTCCATATAAAATATAGTATTTAAGGAAAAGAGAAAATGAGGATATTAATCGTAGAAGATGAAATAAAAATCCGTATGGGAATTTCCAGACTGATTACTTCACATACACAGCATACAGTAGTAGGAGAAGCAAAAAACGGAAAAGAAGGACTGGAGATGATCAACCGCTATCATCCGCAGCTTGTAATATCCGATATCCGTATGCCGGTGATGGATGGTCTTGAGATGCTTCAGGAGTCAGTGAAGCAGGGAAACCATTGCCATTTTGTAATTCTCAGTGGTTACTCGGAATTTGAATATGCGCAGAAAGCACTCAGATATGGTGTAGATGATTATTTGCTCAAACCGTTGGCTCCTGAAGATGTTACAGAACTTCTGGACAAAATCCAGCAGAAAGTGGATGAGGAAGAAGCAAAAAACATTCAGACAACAGAAGGACTGCTCAGAGAAATCCTGACAGGTGGACGTATTGACATTACAGATATTTGCCGGGAACTTCAGGAAAAACATATTTTTACAGAAAATCAGCCAGTTTTTGTTGTGGCAGGATATACGGGAAATACCAGTCCGAAATATTCTCAGGCATTAACCGGACAGTGGGAGAAAATGAAAGAGACTTATCCTGACATGAGGCTTTTTTATGTTACGTTGGAAAATACGCAGGAAATGTTTTTGTTAATTCAGGGAGAAATCACAGAAGAGGAGCTTGAAAGAAAGCTGAATCGGAGAGTATACCAGAATATAACAGAAGAAGATCAGCCAGTATGGACATTTGCTGTCTCAGATCAGCCTGAGGAAATACAGAATATTGTTGAAAAACTGAGAAAGTGCTATTTGTACGGAATTCGTCTTGGCTATCGTACGATTATCACAGAAGAAAAAACAGAAATGATTGCAGAAGAAGAATTTCAATATCCGATACATCTGGAAAATCAGATGCAGACAGCCTTGTGTGAGACAGCCATAGAGCATTTGCGAAAAGAAACGGACTTTTTTATCAACTATACGAAAGAGATGAAATGCAGTCCACGGTATATCAGAAAAACCTATAAAAAAATGCTGGCATTTCTGGAACATATCTGTCATGAAGTAAATCCGGAAGCCTATAAGCTGCTACAGAACCAGGATCTGGAGAGAGCAGCGTCTGAAATGGTGACTCTGGGTGAACTGGAAGCAGTTTTCAGAAAGGCAGTGGAGATTATTATTGAATCTAAGGATAGGAAAGAAGATATCCGTAATTATGCGATCCGCCGTGCAATCAATTTTATTCGGGAACATTACAGTGAAAATATTTCCCTGGATATGCTGGCAGAACGTCTGGAAATCACACCGGAATATTTAAGTGCATTGTTTAATAAAGAGGTAGGAATTAATTTTTCAACGTTTTTAAAACAGTTCAGGATCAGTCAGGCGAAGAGACTTCTGAAAGGTACGGACGAGAAGATTTATGCGATCGCACAGCAGGTTGGATACAATGATCCGAAATATTTTAACAGAGTATTTAAAGAAGAGGTTGGCATGTCTCCCGGTGATTACAGACAGAAAAATTAGGACAGACATTTTGCCTGAATGATTTTTCAGACACGCCCGAGTGAGCGGAGGATAAAGAGAAGGACAGTAAGAGGATGAAAGATATATGGAAAAAAGTCAGCATATTTTTTCTGGCAATGTTAATCGCGTCGTTTAGCGGCTGTTATAACGCATCAAAAGAAAAAAAGGAAAAAACTGTGGCAGAGCAAAAAGAAAATCTGGTGATCTGGGCTTATTATGAAACACAGGCTCAGAGAAATGGATTGAATGAACTGGTAAAGAATTTTAACCAGTCTCAGAATGAATATGAAGTAGAATGGGAATATGTGCCTATGACAGGTTTTGTAAAAGGTCTGTCTTCGGCTTATACAGAGAATAAGCTTCCGGATATGGCAATCCTGGACAATCCGGATACACCGTCCCTGATCCGGCTGGGAATGTTCGAAGATATCACAGAACAGGTAAAGAACTGGAATCTGGAAGAGGAATATTATCAGTCAATCCTTAATACAGTGAAATATGAGGAACGGTATTATGGACTTCCTCTGAATTGTAACAGTACAGCATTGTTTTACAATAAACATATATTGGAAGAGGCAGGTGTCACGCCTCCGTCTGACTGGCAGGAGTTAAAAGAAGCAGCGGAGAAACTCACCACAAAAGACAGAAGCGGATTTCTCATGTGTGGTATGGAAGGAGAGCAGGGAGCATTTCAGATTCTTCCATGGATTTTATCAGCAGGCGGTACTGTAGATGCAATTGACGGACTGCCATGGACAGAAACCTTTGAGTTTTTTTCAGAACTTCTGAAAAACGGAAGTATGTCAGCAAACTGCATCAATCTGACACAGACAGATGTGGCAAGAGAATTTAATGAGGGAAAAACAGCTATGATGCAGAATGGTCCCTGGGTTTTGCCGATGCTGAAAGAGGCAGGTACAGACTATGGAATTGTATCACTGCCTGAGAACGGTTCACCTGCGGCAGTGCTGGGCGGAGAGAATATAACTATTATTAAAGGTAAAAATGCAGAAGGATCTCTGGTGTTTTTGAACTATTGTATGGAAAATGAAGAGCTTTTTAAGTTCTGCAAGTCTGCAAGTATCCTTCCTGCGAAGATCAGTGCTGCAAAGGAAATGGCAGCAGAAGATGAAGATATGAAAGTCTTTGAGGAGCAGATGAATTATGCAGTTTCCAGAACTTCTGTTCCGCAATGGGAAACAATTGCACAGAAGCTGACTAACAGGATGTATAGCCTGGTACAGGAGAATTAATCTATCAGTACAGAGAATATTATAGCGATTCCATAAAATAATGCACTAAAATAAAATAGTCCACCTTTCTTAAATTATTAGAATTAACCAGAAGGACAATCTCCCATATAATGAGTTCAACAGCAAAAGAGCTGAAACAAATCATTATATGGGAGGTTTTTTTATGAAGATGAAAAAAGTGTTAGCAGCGGCGTTATCCCTGGCATGTGCAAGTACTTTATTTGCAGCGACAGCAGTAACCGCATCTGCAGCAGACAAAAAGGAAGTTGTGATCTGGGATTATTTCGAAACAGATGCACAGAAACAGATGATGCAGTCATTAATTGACGAATTTAATGCATCACAGGATGAGTACGAAGCATCTCATGTATATGTACCATTTGCAGATTACGAGAAACAGCTTACACTGGGTATCGCATCAGGAGAACTTCCGGATCTGGTTATCCTTGATGGCTGTGGTATGGCATCCTTCATTCAGTTAGGATTGTTTGGTGATATCTCCGATGCAGATATTAACTGGGACGAGTACATGGAAGGACCGATGGAATCCACAATGCTGGACGGAAAACATTATGGAATCCCATTTGCAACAAACTGTACCGCTCTGTTCTACAACAAAGATCTGTTTGATGCAGCAGGAATTGATTATCCGGATGAAAATACTACATGGGATGAATTCCACGAAATGGCAAAAGCTCTGACAAAAGACGGAGTATCCGGATTCGGAAATGCAGCAACAAACACAGATGAAGGTACATTCCAGTGCTTACAGTGGCTTTACACAGCAGGCGGATCTTATACAGACATTGAAGATGGTGTAGATGCTTACAAATTAATGCAGGAAATGATCGAAGATGGTTCCTGGACAAAAGAATGTGTAAACTGGACTCAATCAGACGTAAACAATAACTTTATGGCAGGAAACCTTGCAATGCAGCAGAACGGACCATGGCAGATTCCCGGAATCGAAGCAAATGCTCCTGATTTAAACTACGGTGTAACTGTTCTTCCTAAGAAAGATGCAGATTCCGAACAGGCAACATCTATCCTTGGCGGTGAAAACATGGGTGTTGTAAATAAAGATGATACTTCAGGCGCTGAAGCATTCCTGAAATATTATGATCAGACTGATGTTATGGTTGACGCTATGAAACAGTACGGTTCCTATCCTCCAAAAACAGAGGCAGCAAAAGATTCCTACTGGACAGATGATCCAATCCAGAAAGCGTTCCTTACACAGATCGATACATCCATTCCAAGAGGACCAAGCGCTGCATGGCCATCCTACTCAAGTGCGATCCAGACTGGTTTCCAGGAAGTTATGACATCAGCCAAAACTCCGGAACAGGCAGCCAAAGATACACAGGCAGCAGTAGACGCAGTGAAATAATATTAAATGGAATATAATGGAAAGAATGCCTCGCTTTGTGAGGCGGGGCGTTCCTTTCTGAAACTGGACAATATCCATGAATTTGCTCATACAGATATCCATACATGGCTTATTCATGGATGTTGTTCAGAATTTTCAGACAGTATTTTAACTACCACTTTAAGGGGGCAGAAGAATGAAAAAACAAAGAAAGTTAAACGGCGGGGCAAAGATGGGATTTCTGTTCGCCCTTCCCGCAGCGATTTATATGATGGTTTTTATAGGCTATCCTATGATCCAGAACCTGATCTTAAGTTTTAAGAATGTAGATGTTTATTCTTTCGCACAGCCGGACAATCAGGTATTTGTCGGATTACAGAACTATATCGAGTTATTTACCAGTGGTAACTCTATCCTGACTAAATCAATTGCAAATACATTGATTTTTACAGTTGGTTCTATTTTCTTCCAGTTTATCATTGGTTTTGCACTGGCATTGTTATTCAATAAGAAATTTGCCGGATGTTCTTTCTTCAGAGGTATGACAATGATCTCCTGGCTGCTTCCGGTAACAGTCGCAGGACTTCTTTTCAAATTCATGTTCGCAAGTTCTGGCGGTATTATCAACCAGTTCCTTGTATCTCTACATATCATCGACCAGCCAATGGAATGGCTTTTACATCCAAAGTCTGCAATGGTAGCTATCATTGTAGCAAACATCTGGATTGGTATTCCGTTTAATATGATGCTCCTGATCACAGGACTTACCACAATCCCGGCAGAAGTTTATGAAAGCTGCAGCCTGGATGGTGCAAACAAGATCCAGACATTAGTTATGGTAACAATTCCGATGATCAAACCGGCGATTATGTCCGTTCTGACATTAGGATTCGTATATACATTCAAAGTATTCGACCTTGTATGGGTTATGACGAAAGGCGGACCGATCAATTCTACGGAACTGGTTTCCACTTATGCATACAGGCTTTCCTTTGAGGAATTCCAGTTCAGTAAAGGCGCGGCAGCAGCTAATATTCTGTTCCTGATCCTGCTGGTAGTCGGAGTCTTTTATATTAAATTAATCAATGAAGAGGAGGAAATCATGTAATGGGTAAAAAACAGAAAAAAGGTCAGATTGGCGCTTTTATATGCGGATTCATTATCTTTGTGATTTTTATATTTCCTCTGTACTGGATGGTAGTTACAGCATTAAAAACACAGGTGGAAATCTTTGAGATTCCCACACCATTATGGCCGAGAAATCTCTCTCTTGATGCATTTAAAGCACAACTTTCCGCATCCAGTGATACACTCCGTGGATTCAAAAACAGTGCGATCATTGCTGTTGGAGCAACTATTATTTCCACTGTTTTATCCATACCTGCATCTTATGGTCTGGCAAGATTCCGCTTCCGTGCAAAAAAAGTCATGATCCTGTTCTTCCTGATCACACAGATGCTTCCATCTACGCTGGTACTGACATCATTATATATCATGTTCTCAAAAGTCGGACTGTTAAATACATACTGGGCACCAATCCTGGCAGATGCTACACTTGGTATTCCTTTCAGTATTATCATTCTGAGAACCTATTTCCTGTCCATCCCGAAGGAACTGGATGAGGCGGCAAATATTGACGGCTGTGGATATTGGAAATCCTTCTTCCTGATCATGCTTCCGATTGCAAAGCCGGGTGTAGTGGTTGCAGCAGTATTCTCATTCGTATATGCATGGGGCGACCTGATTTATGGTATTACATTCATCACAAACCCGAACATGAGACCAATCACTTCCAGTATTTATAATTATGTACAGCAGTATCAGACACTGTGGAACTCCACAATGGCATTTGGTATCATTGCAATTTCTCCTGTTGTATTAATCTTTATCTTCATGCAGAGATACATTGTCAGTGGATTGACAAACGGAGCTGTAAAAGCGTAAAAAACAAAAATAATAAGTATATGAATGCAAATTGGAGCGTGTCTGAAAAATATTTAAAATAACTGACATGCTCTAATTTGCTATCAAAAACAGTAAAAGGAGACATAAAATATGAGAGCAAATTCACTGGACTTAAAAAAAGTTTTCATTCATGATTCATTCTGGTCCAAACACGTTGACCTTGTAAGAAATGCGATCATCCCGTATCAGTGGGAAGCAATGAATGACAGAATCCCAGATGCAGAATCCAGCCACTGTCTGGAGAACTTTAAAATCGCAGCAGGAAGAGCGAAAGGTGATTTTTACGGAGCAGTTTTCCAGGACACAGACGTTGCAAAATGGCTGGAAGCAGTAGGATTTTCCCTTGCCTGCTATCCGGATGAAGTACTGGAAAAAACAGCAGATGAAGTAATCGACCTGATCGCAGATGCACAGTGTGAGGACGGATACATCAATACCTATTTTACAATCAAAGAGCCGGACAAACGCTGGACAGATCTCTGCGAGGGACACGAATTATATACAGCCGGACATCTGATGGAAGCAGCAGTTGCCTACTATGAAGGAACAGGAAAGAGAAAATTTCTGGACTGTATGTGTAAATTTGCAGATCTGATTTGCGACACTTTCGGAACAGAAGAAGGCAAGATCCACGGATATCCGGGACATGAGGAAGTAGAAATAGGACTGATCAAACTTGCACGTGTAACAGGAAATAAGAAATATATGGATCAGGCAAAATATTTCGTAGATGCCAGAGGTGTTGGCGAAAATTATTTTATGAAAGAAATGAGCCGCCTGGACTACAAGATGATCTTTCCTGAATTTGCAGATTATACACCTGTATATTCTCAGTCACATAAACCAGTCAGAGAGCAGACAACAGCAGAAGGACATGCAGTACGTGCCGTTTATCTGTATTGTGCAATGGCAGATCTGGCAGAGGCTTATCAGGATGAAGGACTTCTGAAGGCCTGCAAAACCTTATGGAATAATATTGTAGAGAAACGTATGTATCTTACAGGTGGAATCGGTTCTTCCGGACATCTGGAACGTTTTACAGTAGATTATGATTTGCCGAACGAATACAACTATTCTGAAAGCTGTGCATCCATCGGACTTGCCCTGTTTGGTCTGAGAATGGCCCAGATCACAGGAGAAAGCCAGTACATGGATGTGGCAGAACGTGCATTATATAATACGGTTCTTGCAGGAATTGCGCTGGACGGAAAGAGTTTCTTCTATGTGAATCCTCTGGAGGTATGGCCGCCTGCATGCATGGAAGGAACCTCCAAGAAACATGTAAAACCAATCCGCCAGAAATGGTTTGGAGTAGCATGCTGCCCTCCAAATATTGCTAGAACACTGGCATCTCTTGGTCAGTATGTCTATTCACAGAGACCTGAAAAAAGAGAATTATATGTGAATCTCTTCGTATCCAATGAGACAGAACTTGACTGGAATGAAGATAAGATTTCCGTGAAACTTCAGACAGAATTTCCATGGGTAAATACCTACAGTCTGGAAGTAAAGAATGTGCCGGCAGGCGGAATGAATCTGATGCTTCGTGTACCGGACTATGCACAGGATTATCAGGTAAAAGCAGACGGAAAATTATATGAAGAAAACAAAGAACCGGAAAAAGGCTACCGTAGAGTTCATGTAGAAAAAGACACTAAAATTGAGGTAAGCTTTGCTGCACCTGCCAAATTTGTCTATGCAAACCCACAGGTACGTGCAGATTCCGGAAAAGCAGCAATCGTACGCGGACCACTGGTATACTGTCTGGAAGAAATCGACAATTTCCAAAATCTCCCGGCAATCTTTGTAGATACAGATGTACCTCTGAGAGAAGAAAAATCTGATCTCTTCGGCGGAATCATAACAGTGAAAGCAAAAGGAAAGAAAATTGTAGAATCTTCCGTTTCCGACAGCCTTTACAGCGGACAGAAACCACAGCTGGAAGATGTAGAACTTACAGCAATCCCATATCCTTACTGGAATAACAGAGGTGAAGGCGAAATGCTTGTGTGGATGAAGGAACTCAGACCATAGAAATGAAACAGATACCCCTTAAGTAGATGAAAAATATCTATTTAAGGGGTATTCTTAATTTATATCGCAAATCATTTGCAAATTATTTGCAAATTTATATCTTGACTAGGATTTAAAAAAGTGTAAAATATTATTTCGATAAAAAGTAACTGATTAGTATCTTTAAGGCTGCAATATTTTTTATTAAGAAGGAGAAAAAAGAATCCTATGAAATCTCATGTATTTCAGATGAAATATTTCTTAGCAGGCATCTATATTATCTGTGTTATATTTACCTGCTTTAACGCCAGGTTTTATCATACGCCTCTGGCGAAGATATCTTCAGTAACAGAAAAGGAAACAATGAGCAGAAAAGGAACCAGGGATGCAGAAGAGTATTATTATACTCAGAAAATTACAGCGCGTATATTAAACGGTACCCATAAAGGGGAAGAGATTTCTATTTCTAATGAATATACATCGTCTCAGGTTCAGAATCAGAAATATCACAAAGGAGACACGGTCCTTTTAAGCGGTTCTAGGGAAAATCCAGGGAAATCCATACGTTCCATAAAGCGTGATGGTTATCTGGCATTGCTGGCAGGTGGTCTGTTTTTTCTTCTGATCTGTATTACAGGAAAACAGGGATTCTATACGATCATATCGCTGATATTGAACACAATTATATTCGCGTTTGGATTTCAGGCTTTTATGAAAGGGGAAAATATCTTAAATATCTGCAATGTAATTGCTTTTCTATTTTCGATAACAACTCTGATCTGTCTGAATGGAATCCACAGAAAAACATGGGCTTCTGTTATTTCAACCATATGCGTACTGTTTCTGATCATGGCATTATTTGAATTTTCTATTCAGTTTTTTGGAGATCTGGATTATTCTAATCTGGAATATCTGGGGAGTATGAGTAATTCCGCTGATATATTCTGGACAGATATTATGCTGACAGGACTTGGAGCTATCATGGATGTAGCTGTAACTATCAGTGCTGCAACAGGGGAAATTGTCCGGAAAAATCCAGATGTTTCTCTGAGAAAATTAATACATTCAGGACGGGAAATCGGATATGACATTATGGGAACCATGATAAATGTGTTGCTTTTTGTTCTGGCAAGCGGCATGATTCCTATGTTTATCCTGAAAATGAACAATGAGATCAGGTTTATAACGATCATACGATATCATATTCCATATGATATCTGTCGTTTTCTGATTGAAAGTATAGGAATTGTACTGGCAATCCCTGTATCTGTTTTTATTTCTTCTATTATCATGAAACTACCATTTCTGAAAAGGAGCGACAAAAAATGATAATTTTTCTTGCACTGGTGTTGATTATTTTAATGATTCTGATTGGTGGGGAGCGCGGAGCAGTTTCTCTTATGACACTGGCCGGTAATATTGTAATTCTGTTTATTTCGATTCTTCTGATGTCCATTGGTTTCCCGGCTCTGCTTCTGATATTGGCTGCAGGGGCAGGAGTCTGCTATAATTCCCTGTTCTACCAGAATGGAAACAATCCAAAGACAAGGGCGGCTTTTTTTGCTACATTGCTTGTGATGCTGCTTTTATTCATTCCGATTTATCTTATTATATGGAGATCAGGAAGCTATGGACTGAATGAGCTTCAGCTTTCAGAAGATGATTTTATGTATTATTACAGTACGGATATCCATATTAATATGCTTCATGTGGCAATTTTTGTAACTGTTTTCAGTACTCTTGGAGCGGTTATTGATACTGCTTTATCTGTAACTTCTTCTGTATATGAAGTCTGGACACATAAAAACAGCCTGACAGCGAAAGAACTTACTTCTTCCGGCTATCAGGTTGGAAAAGAAATTATAGGAACAACTGTAAATACGCTGCTTTTTGCTTATCTAGGAGGCTCTATTCTGTTATTTGCCTATGTTCAGACACAGCAATATAACCTGGAAATTATTCTCAATTCCAAATTTCTTTTCCAGGATGTTGCAATCATGCTGTCTGGGGCGATTGCCTGCCTTTTTACAGTACCGGTATCAATCAGATGTGTGATCCGCCAGATCCATCATGCTGCATCTGAAACAGATCACAGCTGATCGGATTTGTTTTCACAGTCTTTGCAGATTCCATGAAGTATATCTCCGCTGCACTGCAGACGGAATCCATGATCCCGGAACAGATGCGCAAAGAGAACATTAGAAGGATTGGAATTAATTCTGTTCTTTTTTGTCCATACATTATCCTGTAAAATGGGTCGTATCTGGAGCAGTATCTTTTGATGTATTATCTATTATCAGCAGTATATAGTATCACTTCTTGCTTTACATTTCTTTTGCGATGCTGTATATAAAAGGACTAACTGTCTGTGGGGAGCAGTCATACTACATATAATTTATAATGCAGTAGGAGCAATGATTATAATTCAATGAAGTAATTTTTATGAGGTAATTTTATGTGTGAAAATGAAAAAAAGAAATATCATTCCATTGAGATGACAACAGGATCTCTCTGGAAAAATATACTTCTCTTCAGCCTTCCTCTTATGGGATCACAGGTACTGGAGGTTCTTTTTAACTTAAGCGATGTTGCCGTTGTTGGACGGTTTGCAGATTATATGGCATTAGGTGCCGTCGGCTCCACAACTTTGCTGGTTACTCTGTTTACCGGAATCCTTATCGGAATGGGTGCCGGTGTCAATGTCCGCGTAGCTCACGAACTGGGTGCCGGTAATAAAAAAGGCACAGAAGAAACAATCCATACTTCTCTTCTTTTGTGCGCAATCACAGGTCTGCTCGTCTGCGCCATCTGTCTTCTGTTTTCCGGGCGGATGCTGTCCATGATGAACACGAAGCCGGAACTTATTGATCAGGCTATTTTATATATGAAGATCTATTCCCTGGGAATGCCTGCAATGGCCGTATACAATTTCGGAAACGGCGTATTAAGTGCCATAGGTGATACGAAACGACCATTGATCTACCTTTCCATTGCAGGTGTGGTCAATGTTCTTCTGAATCTGTTTTTTGTTATTGTCTGTCATATGGCAGCCGCAGGCGTTGCAACAGCCAGCGCAATTTCTCTGTATATCTCTGCTTCTCTGGTGATGATCCATCTCCTCAGAAGAACCGATGACTGCAAAGTATCTCTGCGTAAGATCTGCCTGCACCCCAAGGCCTGCAAAGCAGTTCTCATGCTTGGCATCCCTACAGGTCTTCAGAACGGAATCTTTGCTATTGCAAACCTGTTTGTGCAGACTGGTGTCAACTCTTTTGATGCAGTGATGGTTTCCGGAAATGCAGCTGCCGCAAATGCTGACTCCCTGATCTATAATGTCATGTTTTCTTTTTATACTGCATGTGCAAGCTTTATCGGTCAGAACTGGGGTGCCGGTAATAAAAAACGAATGCTGAAATCTTATAGAGTCAGCCTTACATATGCCTTCATTTTCGGTGCAATCCTGGGTGGACTACTCCTTGTGTTTGGCCCACAGTTTCTTTCTCTGTTCGCTACGGAACCAACAGTTATTGATGCTGGTATGCAGAGGATTCGTATTATGGCATTCAGCTATGCGTTTAGCTGTTTTATGGATGGCAGTATCGCCGCATCCCGAGGCATCGGAAAAAGTATTCCGCCTACCATTATCGTTATCCTGGGCTCCTGCGTATTTCGTATTGTCTGGATTTATACAGTATTTGCACATTTCCAGACGATTTCATCACTGTATCTTTTGTATATCTTCTCATGGGGAATTACAGGACTTGCAGAAACTCTGTTTTTTGTTGTAAGTTTTAACATAATATATAGCAAGAATTCTCCTTCCTCTACAGGTGGGAGATGAATTGCAAAAAATAAAAAGAACGCTTGTTTGGTAGTGAGATCCATGGTATAATAGAATCAGTAGATAAGATAATTACTCAAAAAAAGGACTGGTTTTATGGAAAATATGGATCATAATGCACATTCAGTGTACTTGATGTATTATCACCTGATTATGGTGGTGAAATATCGAAGAAAAGTTATCAATGATCCGATTTCAGAAAGAGCAAAGGAAATGTGAGGATATATTGCCCCACGGTATGGAATTGTTTTGGAGGAATGGAATCATGATATTGACCATGTTCATGTAATGTTTCGTGCACAGCCTAAAACAGAACTCAGCAAATTTATCAATGCTTATAAAAGTGCCAGCAGCAGGCTGCTGAAAAAAGAGTATCCGGAAATCCGGGAAAAACTTTGGAAAGAAGCGTTCTGGAGTCAGAGTTTCTGTCTTTTGACGGTAGGAGGGGCACCAGTAGAAGTGATCCGTCAATACATCGAAAATCAGGGAGAGAAAAAGAATTGAACATAGCATATCGTTTCCGGATTTATCCAACAGAAGAACAGAAGATACTCCTTGGAAAAACATTTGGCTGTTGTCGTTTTCTGTACAACCAGATGCTTAATGACAAGATCCAGGAGTATAAAAAGACAAAGAAGATGTTAAAGAATACATCAGCTATGTATAAAAAGGAGTATCCATTTCTGAAAGAAGTTGATTCGCTGGCACTGGCAAATGTTCAGCTCCATCTGGAAAAAGCATATAAGAATTTTTTTCGTGATTCTAAGGTTGGATTTCCACGTTTCAAGTCAAAACATCACTCAAAAAACAGCTATACAACAAATGTAGTCAACGGAAATATTCTGGTAGAAGATAACCGGATCCGGCTTCCGAAATTAAAATGGATCTCCATGAAAAAACACAGGGAGCCTGCAGAAAACTGCTGTCTGAAATCAGTGACAGTCAGTATGGAGCCGTCCGGAAAGTATTTTGCAAGTCTGCTGTATGAAGGATACAGCTGCGAAAACCAAGCAGCAGATAAGGATTACAGTAATGCTAAAATACTTGGGATTGATTATGCGATGCAGGGGATGGCTGTGTTTTCAGAAGAGATTGAGATGGAAGAAGCAGGATTCTTCAGAAAAAATGAAAAAAGGCTGGCAAGGGAGCAGCGTAAACTGTCGAGATGTGTAAAAGGAAGCCGTAATTATGTGCGACAGAAAAAGAAAGTTGCCAGGTGCCATGAAAAAATACGCAGCCAGAGAAGAGATTATCTGCATAAACTGAGCCGCAGGATCACAGACCAGTACGATATAGTTGCGGTGGAAGATATTGATATGAAAGCGATGAGCCAGTGCCTGCATTTTGGGAAAAGTATACAGGATAATGGATACGGGATGTTCCGGAATATGCTGGATTATAAGCTTGCCTGGAAGGGAAAAGAATTAGTAAAGGTAGACCGCTTTTTCCCGTCAAGCAAAAAATGCAGTAAATGCGGAAAGATAAAAAAAGAGCTGAAATTATCCGAAAGAGTTTACCGCTGTACGTGCGGAAATGAGATGGACAGAGATCGAAATGCAGCAATCAACATCCGTGAAGAGGCAAGAAGGATGCTGGCAGTATAAACTGTCTGTATCCGGACAATAAGTAAGAAAATGCGCCCGTGTCCGGGCAAAAGAATCGCGGGGCACGCGAGGATAGCTTGTAGATACTTGGCTCAGTAGAGTCATTGAGCAAGAAGCCCCCACTTCAAAATCTGGGATTTAAGTGGTGGGAGCATGTCACACAGTTGAGAAAAGGAAGGTTTGTGTATGGCAAAAATAGAAAGAAGCATAAATGAAGATTTCGATCAGTTACTTTCAAATATCGAAAACGGAATATTAAATAGCAGTATATCAGCAACTTTAGAAGATGCCAGTGATTTTCAAAGTGGGACTGCGCGTTGCAGTGTTCGTATTTTTGAACGTTACAGCTATGCTGGAGGAAACAGAGTGAGTCTCAATATTACACTTTTTCAAAACGGTGAAGATCCTGTTCAACTTTCTGCAATTACTGCAGGAGGAAGCCAGGCTGTGTTTTTTAAAATTAATACATTAGGGGAAGAGGCATTTCTTGATAAGTTGATTGAGTTGTTGGATGTGTAACTTTTTGGGAAGATCATAAATGCACTGGATTACTTGCAGTATTTTATGGAATTGCTATAAACATCAGCAGTCCATCACAGCGGTATGTAAGCAGTAAATCTTGAAAAAGGTTTGCTGCTTTTTTTGTGCCCATTCTCCTGTGAGTTTATTTGCTTAAAAAGGGATCTGATCCATATACTTCCAGCATGGACTTGTAATTACCTGGGGCTGTTTGGATAAAGTTGATTTTATATAGTGAACATTTAACTTCGTTTGGAAAAGTTGTGTTTTAACAGGGTGAGATGCTGACAGATGATAATTGAAGTTTCTGATGAGATGCTGGTTGGGTGATATAAAAAGATAAAACTGCAGAAAATAGAAAATTTGCTGTTCCTTGTAAAAGATATAACATTTTGTGCATGTTTTGTATTATATCGTTTATGTGAATTTGAGATAAACAGAGTTATAATTGTATCAATAAAACTCTAAAGTAATGATTTCTATCTTATAATTATTCCAATGAAAATGGGAAACTGCAGAAACTGACGTCAATTTGGCTAATAAAGTATTGGGGGCTGGTTACAAACCTGTATTGACGGAGATTATGTACAGGGGAGATATAAGACAGGATAACGTGCTGCTGAGAAGAGTAAAATTTTAAGGAGAAAAGAATATTAATGAACATTATTTTTACATCCAATAAAGAAACATATAAAAATATCAGGCGGGGGACAGAAATATTACTCAGTGAAAGTGACATTTTTACTGAAAATATAGAATTGTCTGTAGAATTTCAGGACAGACCGGAAATTGCGGTAAGTAAGAATGGAAACCAGATCCACGTGATCTGCCGTGAAGCAGCTCATTATTACCGTGCATTAAACTATGTATTACATCATATGGAAGATAAAACATTCCAGTATCAGGAGCATATTTATTTTGAAAGAAACGGTCTGATGCTGGATTGTTCCAGAAATGCTGTGTTTACAGTTGAAAAAGTGAAATTCCTGATTCGAATACTGGCAAAGCTGGGAATGAACGTGCTTATGCTTTATACGGAAGATACTTACGAAGTAAAGAGTGAACCTTATTTTGGAGCCTATCGTGGAAAATATACCAGAGATGAGATAAGGGAAATTGATACATATGCTGCTATGTTTGGAATAGAACTGGTTCCATGTATTCAGACACTGGCCCATTTGCACAATGCCCTTAAATGGCCGGAAATGAGTGAAATCCGTGATTCCGCTGATATTCTTCAGCCGGGGAAGGAAGAAACCTATCAGTTTATTGAAAAACTTCTGATTTCAGTGAAAGAGAATTTTTCTACAAGCAGGGTACATCTTGGAATGGATGAAGCGGTTATGTTGGGACTGGGAAATTCCCTGAGAGAAAATGGATATAAAGAAGGCTCTCTGCTGATCAGGGAACATTGTGACAGAGTCATGGATATTTGTAAGACACTGGGGTTAAAACCGATGATATGGAGTGATATGTATATTACTGCAAACACGCGTGGTGGTTATTATGATGTGCCGGAAAATGCTGACTGCTCTCAATGGGAAAAACCGGACAGGAATTTAGGGCTGGTATACTGGGACTATTATCATGATGATATCAGGGATTATGAGAAAATGCTGGATATTCATGAACAGCTTTCAGATAATATTATATTTGCAGGCGGATCATGGATATGGAATGGAATTTCTCCCAATTACTCCAAAACTTTTGCATGTACCAATGCCGCACTTGGGGCATGTAAAGAATATGACATGAAAGAAGTTCTGTGCACTGCATGGATGGACAACGGGGCAGAGACTCCGGTAGATGCGTTACTTCCGGGAGTTGCCCTTTTTGCACATCTTGGTTTTCATAAAGAATATGATGAGAGTATCCTGAAGGAAGAGTTTAAAAACTGTACAGGAGGGGAATTAGACGATTTCATGGAACTGGACCGTTTTGATTCCTTATTCCTGAATGAAAAAGGGAATCAGGAAGCTCAGAATCCGTCCAAGTATCTGTTATATCAGGATCCAATGCTGGGCATCTTTGATTATCATGTAAAGGCATCAGGTACAGATATTAAGGCATATTATCAGGAAATATACAGCTGTATGTCTGAAAATTGTACGAAATCAGCGAAATATGGACTTGTGTTTTCTTTCTACGAAAAGCTGGCAGCTGTACTGGCTGGTAAAGCTGATCTGGGAGTACGTATCAAAGATGCCTATGACAGGGAAGAGAAAGAGATACTAAAAGAAATCAGTCATAATGAAATCCCTGATATCATCTGCAATCTGGAAGAGATGAAACGGATCAGAGAGGAAATCTGGATGACAGATGCAAAGCCATTTGGCTATGAGCTGCTTGATGTGAAATTAGGTGGAGTGATCACCAGACTTAAAAGCACAGGACACCGGATTGATGATTATCTGAATGGAAAGGTTTCCAGACTGGAAGAACTGGAAGAGACCAGACTTCCATATTTTACTGGTGAAATGGATAAGCGTGAAAACCGCTGGGATCGGATTATCAGCGGATGTGATTTAAATGATACGATCTGAACAATATAAATCATGAAGGGATTTGATCTTCAAATGGAAATTATGTTAGTTCTGATAATTGCTATATTTACAGCGATTTTTTTCAGATGCATTTTTGAATGGACGATTAATAAATGTTCAGCAATGGAGTCTGTAGATGCGTTTGTTGTAGCAAAACAACAGGGAATGATCCAACAGCAGATACCAAATGCAGGTGATGCTACAGGTGGGCATGGTTTTACACTACAGGAACAACCCTGGTATAAAATCACTTTCCGCATGACTGACAGCACAGAAAAGGAATTTAATGTTGATAATCAATCATTTAGAGAGTTGAAGGAAGGAGAAAAGGGAATACTGACTTATCAGGGTACGAGGTATCTGGGGTTTAAAAAAGATTCCTGATTTGCAGTGTCAAAAAAACAGAAATATGGAATAAAGCTATTAAATGTTAGAAATAATCAGAAGCATCCTGGAACGAAAGGTCTGGGATGCTCTTTTACTGGAAAAATTTAAAAATTTCTTTAAGAAAGAAGATACACAGATAAAATTTTTTATAAAAATAAATAAAAACCCGAACATTTCTCCCTTTCCGATTGGGAGATATAGCGAAAGGAAAAAACTTTGCTATATATCTGCCGGAAAGGGGGATTTTTATGGAAGAGGATTATTCCTGTTATAAGGAAAGAATCCGGCATGAATTTGACAGAGCATGTATACTGACAATCAATGGAGCGGCAGCAAATTATTTCAAGGTATTGGATAACTATGGAAAAAGAGAGATCAGCTTTTCTGAGCTGTCAGAAGCGCAGCTTGGGAAACTATATACCGTAGATGAATACAGTGTAGAAAATTTCTTTTTTCAGGTATTGGAATATGATATAGAAGTCAGGGATCCCAGGATCGCAATGGCTCTAAAGAAGCTTACGGAAAGAAAACGGGATGTAATTTTGCTTTACTTCTTTATGGATATGAATGATGTGGAAATTGCGGAGAGCATGAATTTGGTGTGTAGTACAGTCTGCGAACACCGTAAGCGTTCCCTTGAAATATTAAAAGAAATTTTAAAGGAGGCAGAGACTGCCGATGGATAAAAAGAAAGAACCTTTAAGCAGAGAACTGCCGGAATATGAAGTGATCCAAGACGCAGTATCCGGAAATATTCTGGCTATAAATCAGATTCTGATTATTACCGTGGATACATAATAAAGAAGTCCATAAGAAAATTGAAAGATGAGTATGGAAATACTTACTGTTATGTAGATGAAACATTACGTCAGTGTCTGGAAAATCAATTAGTAAAAAAAATCGTAAATTTTAAATTATAATCAGATATATCAAAGTTTTTCCTTCCAACTGCATTTTCTGTAAAAATTCCTCATAGTTGATGGAGGACCAGATTGCCTTATCAATCGAAACACGCAGTTTGGCTTTCCAGCTGGTTCCACGATGGTATTCCATATTTTTTTTATAGCTTTTTCCTTTTTCGCTGGTTGGCATGCTGGTGGCAAGTCCGTTTTCCTGGCAGATGCGGTTGCTGATTCGGCAAATCTTATGATAGCTGTGTTTATTGGAAACATACTTGTGGTTGGTGACGAAGCTGGCGGCATTGAAGACGATATGGTTGTGGATGTGATTTTTATCAACGTGGGTACTGATCACATATTCATATTTTCAACACTTCATCCGCAAATTGTTGTCCCAGACGATGTGCGGTTTCGGCATCAATTTCTCCAAGCTTAAACGACTGAATTAAGTGAAATGCAAGATTATTGCCCTTATCCATTCCGTCCTTTTTTGCAATTTCTCTGGTGAGAGCAAATTCCAGATCATCAGTTTCCGGTGAGCAGCCAAAGCTGGAAACCAGCACTTTTTCATCTGTCTTGTCTGGATTGGTGATATAGTCCAGAGCTTTCTTGTCGGTTACTTTAATGGGGAAGATCTTAATATACGCCATATTTCTGTTACCATCTCTTTCAGTTCTTTCATTTCTTCCGGATACAGGTCTCCAGTGGTATTCACTTTCTTTTCAATCTGATTGATGTTCACGCCGATCTTGTGCATTTCCTCATATTGTTTTTTCAGAGGAGCGATATCTGTGTTGGCGATGTAGCCGTCGATTGCCATCTTACGAAGATAAGCTCCCATGTTCTTGGTTTTTGATTCTATCATCTTCCTGCGGATTAGCTTGCGTTCTTCCTCTGTGACATAAAAATGAATTTCCTTATTTTTCTTTCTGCCATTGGCATTATCTCCTTTCAAGAGGGCAGCATTATCGTTGCTTTCAGCTTTTTCAATTTAGGGCAGGGTTCCCTAAATTGGGATTTTCAGGAAGTGTATCCTCACTTCCTGTCCTTGCTGTTTTACCCCTCTATTAGCTAAAGTCAGGGAAAAGAAAGAATTGCAAAAGGATTTGGGCAGTAGTAGGAAGGGTGGAAATGTGGTATGATTGAGAACAGGACATATAAGAGAAAACAGGAGTTGAACAGAGTGTGAGTAAAGAAGAAATCTTTGAATATGTGCAGAAGCAATATGGAACACTCCCAGAATATTTATGGAGTAAATCACCGGATAGTGCGGTTCTTCGACATAAAAATGGAAAATGGTATGCGGTGATCATGAGTGTAGAAAAACCTAAGCTTGGTTTAGAAGGAGATGATACGGTTGATATTTTGGATATAAAGTGTGATCCGGAAATGACGAGCATGATTATTCAGACCTATGGATTTTTGCCGGGATATCATATGAACAAGCAGCACTGGATCACTATTCTGTTGGATGGAAGTGTGAGTGAAGCGAAGACACTGGATTTTCTGGATATGAGTTATGATCTAATTGACACCAATAAAGAAATGCAGGAATAGTGAAGATGAAAATATTGATGTTGGGAAACAGTTTTACAACGGCAAATCGTATGCCGGATATGCTGGCCGAGTTGACCGGTGCAGAAGATTGTGCAACATACCTGTGGAGGGGCACGATTGGCAGAACACTTAGACGCTGGTACGCATACGGTCCATCCACACAGTTATTTTCATGGATAATGGGAGGGATAGATTTGAAACAGACATTAACCAGAAAACAGGAAGAAAGCTATCAGTGTATTTTACAGTATACGACAGAACACGGATATCCGCCGACGGTGAGAGAGTTTGGAAAACTGATCGGAGTGAAGTCAACCTCATCTGCATTTTCCAGAATTAAGCAGCTGGGGCAATGCGGGTATATCAGAAGAGTTCCGGCATCTCCGAGAGCAATAGAAATTCTGTAGTGAGGTGATTGGCATGAATAAAGTGTATGTAGACGTAGTGACAGAATTTCGTAAAGATGGATGTTTGGTTCCCTTATTTTTTGTTTGGGAGGATGGCAGAAAATACAGCATTGATAGGATTTTGAAGATTGAGCGATATGCCTGCAGAAAGGCAGGCGGTGTCGGAGTGATGTATACCTGTATGATACAGGGGCAGGAAAGCCATTTGTTTTATGAAGTGGATAAATGGTTCATGGAGAGAAAAACAGCATAAGGAGAAATTGATATCAAACAGATTATTTTGATTATTAACCGGTGGGGATAGTCACTTTCCCTTTATATCCCTGCAGGTTTTACATAAGGAGATGGATTCCGATCAGCAGAGGTGAAACCCACAGCACCTATCTGGAAATACCCTCCTGCAATCGTAGCGAGTTAGTATTGCTTCCCATCAAAATCATGGGGAAAGCGGACTGGTAGGAAAGATCACCAGTTGGTGTGATGATGATAAGGAGATTTAGAAACTGATGACAGACAGAGATTATGCAATCAAATTAATGAAAGAAATTACATTCCAGATGGCAAGTCATGCACAGGATTATCTGGAAGTAACGATTGAGAGACACTATACTGATATTAAAGAGCTGATGACCAATTATCAGAAACTGATTCTGGAGAACCAGATGGTACTGGAAGAACTGGAGATGGAGTGTCAGGAGAAAATCAATGAGGATATGGCGTATGCGTTAAGTTATCTTTCGATTTTTAATCATCAACTCGATGTGGCAAAAATGCACCGGGAGATGAATAATCTGATGATTATTTATGGCTTGTCAGATATGATTTACAGAGGTATGACTTTGGTAAAATTCTATGCTCCCAATGGCGTTGTGCTGAGTGAGATTCTTCATTCTTGGTTGTTCAGAAAGATTATAAAAATTTACAGGGACGTTCCGCAGTGCTGGATTGCGTAGCGAGAGATTCTGATGGAAAGCAGATGGATGTAGAAATTCAGCAGGACAATGAAGGGGCATCTCCGAAACGGGCAAGATATCATAGTGGACTGATGGATATGAATACATTAAATCCGGGACAGGATTTTGATGAGCTTCCGGAAAGTTATGTGATTTTTATTACCAGAGACGATGTACTTGGATATGGACTTCCAATTTATCATGTAAACAGAAAAATCGAAGAGGTCAGCGAGAATTTCAGGGATGAGGCTCATATCATCTATGTAAATTCTAAGAAACAGGATGATACGGAACTTGGACGTCTGATGCATGATCTGCATTGCAAGAATGCAGGAGATATGCACAGTAAGATCTTGGCTGATCGAGTACACGAGTTGAAAGAAACACAGAAAGGGGTGGAATTCATGTGCCGTGAAATGGAACAGATTCATAGTGAAGGTATTGAAAGTGGTGAAATGCAAAAAGCAAAAGAAACAACAATTGCCCTTGCGGAGATGGGTTTACCAGCTGACAAGATTGCTAAAGCAGTTAAAATTAGTGTTGATATCGTGCAGAAATGGATTGATGAAAGCATGAGTGTTGCCCATTAAGAGATGAAAATGTTTAATAACAGCTGTGGAATTTTCTGCAGCTGTTTTTTTTGAAAGAAAATAGTTCGGAGGTGGATGATATGAATATCAGATATATTACGATTGAACGAGAATTTGGAAGTGGTGGAACGAAAATTGCCCGCTGCCTTTCTGAGAGTACCGGGATTCCCTGTTATGGTAAGGAGATTCTGGAAAATGCATCTAAGAAATTGAATATGTCTATTGATGAGATTGAAAAATATGAAGAAAACGTCACGAATAGTTTACTGTATACAATCCATATGATGGCACAGGTGAATAGTGGTAACCTGGATATGCTTACAAAAGAAGGCCATGTTTTTGTTGAGGAGTAGTCTGAAATTCAAAAAATAGCAAAACGAGGAAAAGCGATTTTTTTAGGACATTGTGTTTTAGAGGCTCTCAAAGATGAAACCGGTGTTATTAAAGTTTTCATACGATGTTCAGACGATAAAGAAAAACAAATACGTATTATCGAAGAGTATGGAATTGAAAAAAGCGAAGTGGAACGTGTTCGAAAACGGTTCGATAAGAGAAGAGCCGGGTATTATTATGCCAATACTGCACGAAAGAGGAATGAAAGGATTATTTCAAAAACAATCTCAGGGGCTATCTATTTCCCGACAGCCCCATTTTGCGCGATGGATAAAATTTTTATCTGCATATTTTCTCAATCAGAAGATTGGTAAAAGTTTTGAAATGGATCAGTTTCTTTATCTGCTCGATACAGATGGACAAGGTCAGTGATATCAAAAGCAGGACGGTTACGATCAGCAGAGGGTATTTGAAACTGTAAGTAAAATCATAAAACCATACTTTACGGATGTAATTATGAATGATAAAAATATTAGCTGAATATATTCCCAGGAATATAAGAATCTGTCGCAGACCAGGAATTACCACTATAAATTCACAGCAAAAAGAAGTAAATACAACCGGAATTACAGCATCCCAGAATGGATAGAGGGTATCCATCAATGGTCCCTGACGCAAAACCATAAGAACAAATAGCAATAAAAATTCCAGAAGAAATTTTATAAGGTGATTGCATTTTTCTGACTTTATAATATTCCAATTCATAATCTTAACAATTGTATTGTTGTAAGCACATGAAACTCCAACTGCAATACATAAAAGATAACGCCAGAAATTATGATTTGGAATAGAAACTGTAAAATTGATGACTGCGATCAGCCCAAGAAAAGGAACAGTCCCTATCTTCCTGATAAGTAAGTAAAAACATGGTACCAGCAGAATGATCACAATCGCCAGACTGTAATACCAATAAGTTTCTAAAAAAGTAGGTGTGTGCAAAAGCTGTGCAAGTCCCAACATATCTAAAATAAAATATGCGATACATACAGGAAATGAAGTTCCATAAATTTCTGCAAAGCGCCCTGGATCATAAAACAAAGCAAAGACGTCTACGAGCAGAAAAACCAAAATAAAACTGGTCAGAAGGCGGATCAGGCGGGAAAGTAATATATTTCTGAAGTCTTTCTGAGTTTGCTCTGCAGAATCAAAATGACAGGAACTTTTTATTTTCCATGTAATTCCATAGGCACTGATAAATGCAAAAATACATACACAGATTTTGAAAAAGAGAGCAACATAATTCCATATGTTTTCTGGAATGATAAACGTAACGGCCTGACCCTTATAGCGCGCCGAACCTAAAAAACAGTGGTGGCAGATCAGCATGATAATGGCAATTCCCTTAACACCAAGGGATTCCTGACTGCCAAAAACACGGGTTGATGTGTGGGTTGATTTTTCCATAATATACTCCAATATGCTTTGTGTGATATAAAAATTGCCAGAATATGTTTGAAAAGCAGCAAAAATAAAAGATTGTCCGAATGATTTTTCAAACATATTCCAACATATTATATAACAGATCTATTTTGTTAGCAATATTGGAATTTCATTAGCCAGTTTTGAATGACCGCGCGTCGCATTCTTGTTACTTCAGCCTGCAAATAAAAAGTCAATACTAAAATTGAAGAAAGTTAAAAAACTTTACAGGTTAAAAATTAGGCATTAAAATAAGGCCACCACAACCAGTGCTGGTCTGAAAGTAAAAGTTTTGAATTAGCTTGGATCAGGAAGAACAGAAAGATATTCTTTCACTCGTCCATAGTATATTCTGAGAAATTTATTAGCACCTGCAGTCATATAAACATAGTAAGGCTTACCCTGGGTGCGTTTTCTGTCCATGAATTGATATACAGGATCATCCTGAGGCATGGTTTTGATAAGAACATCCATTACTTGAAAAAGAGTCTTTCTTAAATTTGAAGATCCACGTTTGGATGTTGGGACGCTTTTTTGTGCATAGGAACCAGATTCGTTTACCCCAGGATCAACTCCGGCGAATGCAGTAAGGGCTCCTTTATGCGTGAATCTGGTTACATCACCGATCTCAGCCATAAGCTGTGGACCGAGAGATGGACCAATCCCTTTAAACTGCATGACAATTGAGTATTCAGGAAGCTTTGAGGCAGTCTCGTTCATGAGAGTGCGTATTGTTTCGACAGTAACGGAAGTACTGTTGAGCTGATCGATAGCTTGTCTGATGATATGTTTGGTTATTTCATTCTTAGGAAATACTGGAACAAGTTCCTTTGTTTTGGTGTAAATTTCTTCCGCTTTTGATTTATTGAAGGCATATTTTTTGCGCTTGCACCAGTTCTGATAATGTTCAACAAAAGCGTTTAGAGACATTTTACGAATGCAATCTACATGCCAGTATGTAGAGACAAAATCAACCCATTTCTGGGAACCATCACTGCGGGTGGGACTATTGAAATAAGTATTTGCATTTGGATAGGTCTGGTCAATGAGGCCAATAAGATTATTTTTCATAGCCGTTTTTTGTTTCACATAGAAATGGAACTGACGATTCATGACCTTTAGCTGAGCGCGTAATTCATCTGTAATACTATACGGTTCAAGACTTTGCCATTTGTCAAGAGCGTAGCGGGCAATCTTGACAGAATCAGCTTTGTCGGACTTGATTTTGCGAAGAGAATCGTTATTAAAATCTTTGACCAACTTGGGATTAACAGCACTGACAAAGAGATCTGCTGCTGAAAGCTGGTGAGCAAGTGCTTCGTAGTAGCGGCCGGTATGTTCCATTACAACCCGGGATTCACCTTCGATAGAATGAATAAGTTTAATAAGTGAATGGATATCACTGGATGTGTGCTTAATCTCAAAAGGAGAGGATACAATCTCCCCAAATGGTCTCAGAATTGTAACCATACTTTTACCTTTTGAAACATCGATACCTACTGCGTTCATAAATTTATCACTCCTTAAAAAATATTACAATGGATAAATACCAGTTTTACTCATTACCTGTTCAAACTACTGTGTGTGACACGAATGCACCTAATGTGATTCAACCTGCATAAAACGAACACTGTGAATGAGGAGCCGGTTATCAGTCTAAAGTACGGACGCGAGGTCCAAGTGATGAAGTCGATATACCATTGCATCCTACATTCTAACAGTTTAAGTAATGAGATGGATAAATCCTTACTGGAAGTAAGGGGATTACCCATAAATATATTGTAGTAGTGATGAGTTAGATACTTAAATGAAAAACTAAATTCCAGCTGTGGATTATCTCAGTAACTATGCGGGATTAAATTCTGTAATGCACCTTAACAATTCTATTTTTTTGTCTTATAATAAACCTGTAAGCACTCATGATTTATGTTTTTATGCATACTAACCAGGCATCTGAAAATAGTGTGCGAGACTAAATTCCACATGCCTTATGTGCAAGACTA
>OGZS01000106.1_pt1 | contig 70482 bp, 66 predicted proteins | sample 1576901 | NCBI WGS metagenome assembly OGZS01 (sample SAMEA3541563, study PRJEB24748) | human gut metagenome | biome: human gut; feature: human-associated habitat; material: faeces | place: China | collected 2012 | reverse complement strand
AAGAACCGCGGGACACGCGGGGATAGCCTGTTTTAGCTTTGCCCTGAAGGGCAATCGAGCAGGAAGCCCCCACTTCAAAATCTGTAAGATTTAAGTGGCGGGAGCATGTCACGAGATTTCTGCTCTTAGAATATGCTGCAAATCTCAAATGGTGTATGCGCTAACTGTTGTCATGCATAAAAATATGTGTTAAAATAACCACCGAAACTGGTTCGAAACCCTCCCAGTATAAAAAACTAGGCAAAGTAAAAAATATTGCGGTCGCTTATGAGTTATCATAAGCGGTCTGTTTGCTGATGCTTTTGTTTATTGAGGGATAAACAAAAGTATTTTTTTTGCTTTGACAGAAAGGAATTAAATGAAAAAAAGAAAAGTAATTATTGATTGTGATCCGGGGATTGATGACAGTCTTGCGATTATGCTTGCACTGAAATCACCGGAAATCGAAGTGATCGGAATCACCATTGTGTGTGGAAATTCACCGGTGGAGATGGGATTTGGAAATGCAAAGAAAATCCTGAAGCAGATGAATCGTCTGGATGTTCCCGTATACATTGGGGAAAGCACTCCCTTAAGGCGAGATTACGTGAATGCTCTGGACACTCATGGAGAAGACGGGCTTGGAGAGAGCTTTCTGCCGGAAGTAATCGGTTATCAGCAGCAGATCAGTGCTGTGGATTTTCTTGCTGATGTATTGAAAAAAGAGAAAGTATCCATAATCGAACTGGCACCTATGACCAATCTTGCCAGACTGATCCAGAAGGATAAAGAAGCATTTTCCTGTATTGAGGAAATTGTTTCCATGGGCGGCAGCTTTAAAAGTCATGGAAACTGTTCACCTGTTGCAGAATACAATTACTGGTGTGACCCGGACGGCGCTTCCCTGGTGTATGAGACACTCCATCAGAATGGTCAGAAAATCCATATGGTCGGGTTGGATGTGACGAGAAAGATTGTGCTCACGCCTGATCTGCTGGAGTATATGTGCCGTCTGAACAAAGAAACAGGAGAATTTGTAAAGAAGATTACGAAATTCTATTTTGATTTCCACTGGGAATGGGAGCATATCATTGGCTGTGTGATCAATGATCCCCTGGCAGTGGCATATTTTATCAATCCGGAACTCTGTAAAGGCTTTGATTCCTATGTACAGATTGAAACAGAGGGGATTTCTCTTGGACAGTCTGTTGTGGATTCTATGAATTTCTACCGGAAAGCTCCAAATGCAAGGGTGCTGACTGAGGTAGATGTGTATGGATTCTTTCAGATGTTTCTTTCAAGGATCCTTGATCAGAAACCGGAAGAACTGGATATTTTACAAGATTTAATACGAGGAGATCTAAAATGAAAACTGAAAAAATAAGTGTACAGAAAATCTGTATGATCGCTTTTGCTATTTGCATTAATTTTGTGGGAGGACAGATTGCTTTATTTCTGAAGCTTCCTATTTATCTGGACAGTATTGGAACAGTATTTGTGGCTGCTGTCCTGGGACCCTTTTATGGAATGCTGCCTAATCTGCTCAGCGGCCTGCTGATGGGAATGACTGTAGATATTTATTCCCTGTATTACGCTCCGGTAGGAATTCTTCTTGGTTTTGTGACAGGTCTTGTGTACAGAAAATTCCAGCCGAAAAAGTGGCAGATATTTCCGGCTGCTCTTGTGATCACACTTCCATCTACCATAATCAGTTCCTGTATTACGGCGTTTTTATTTGGAGGAATCACTTCCTCCGGATCCACTGTTCTTGTGCAGCTTCTGGCAAAAACACCTCTTGGAATGGTAGGGAGCTGTTTTGTGGTTCAGTTTATCACGGACTACATTGACAGGGTTCTGTGTATTGCAGTAGCAGCAGTTCTTATTACAGCGCTGCGTAAAAGCATGAAGGAGAATTTTGCCTGATGAAAGTTCTGATCACAGGCACAGCATCCGGGATCGGGAAAGGCTGTGCAGAATTTTTCCTGAAAGAAAATCATGAAGTCTATGGATTTGATAAAAATATATCCTCGATCCAACATCCGAAATATACTCATTTCTGTTTGGATATCAGAGACAAAAGCTCTTATCCGGAAATCGGACAGGTAGATATTTTGATCAATAACGCAGGGGTTCAGAATGGAGATGATATTGATGTAAATCTGAAGGGAACGATTTCTGTTACAGAACATTACGGCATTCATCCCAATATTTATTCTGTTATTATGATCGGATCAGCAAGCGGGCATACAGGGTCTGAATTTCCGGAATATGCGGCAAGCAAAGGAGGAGTCCTTGCCTATGCGAAAAACGTGGCCATGAGGATAGCTCCTTATCAGGCCACATGCAACAGTCTGGATTTCGGCGGGGTTATGACTGAGCTGAACCGACCGGTGATGGAGGATGAAAAGCTCTGGGATCAGATCATGGAGCTTACACCTCTGAAACGGTGGATGTCTGTGGAAGAGGCAGCAGAGTGGATTTACTTTATGGCGGTAAAAAACCGCTTCTGTACAGGCCAGAACATTCTCATTGACGGTCTGGAGGCCGGAAACTGTAATTTTATCTGGCCATAGAGTGGGTCTGAAAAAACGTGTTCTGAAAAATTATCTAAAAAACATTCCTGCAATCTGCTGTTATTTTGTGCCTGAATATGATAAAATGGGAAAATAATGATAAAGATATTTCAAAGATAGAGAAATTATTTAACTGGAGGCGCAAAAATTATGGATATTAAAGAACAGATTCATGGATTAACAGAGGAGATGCTTACCAATCTGGGAAGGCTGGTTGCCATTGATTCTCAGCTTGGCACTCCCGCAGAGGGGAAACCTTTTGGAGAAGGACCTGCCAAAGCACTGGAAGAAGGTCTTAAGATTGCACAGGAGCTTGGATTTAAAACAGTCAATCTGGACAATTACTGTGGTTATGCAGAGATGGGTGAGGGTGATGAGATTGTTGGTATTGCCGGACATCTGGATATTGTACCTGTAGGCGGGGACTGGAGCTATGATCCGTTTAAACTGACACGTGAGGGTGATTATGTTTACGGTCGTGGAACAACAGATGATAAGGGACCTGTTCTGGAAGCTCTTTATGCAATGAAGCTTCTTCGCGATTCAGGTGTGAAGCTGAACAAGAGAGTACGTCTCATTATGGGATGTAATGAGGAAACAGGTTCCAAATGTATGGAACATTATAATGAAGTGGCAGAAGAATTATCCTGCGGCTTTACCCCAGATGCCAGCTTCCCGTGTATTCATGGCGAGAAAGGTCATATGGGAATGATGGCATATTCAAAGAATACAAAGATCATTTCTGCAGATGGCGGTTTCGTTTCCAATGCAGTATGTGATTCCTGCACCATCGTTGTTCCGGCAGAGGCTGGTTTGAAAGAAAAACTGGAAGCAGCACTTTCTGAAACAAAACTTCAGGAATATAAACTGACAGAAGAAAATGGACAGATCAGTATCTATGCAAAAGGAGTTCCGGCACATGCCAGCACACCAACTCTCGGAGTGAACGCAGCAGGAGTTACTTTTGCGTGTCTGGAAAAAGCAGGATTCGAAGATGATTTTGTAAAATTCTACAATACACGTATCGGTACATCCTGCGACGGTACAGGGATTGGACTTAAATTTGCAGATGAGTACGGAGATCTCACCTTATGTAACGGAATCATTAAGACAGAAAACGGTGTCGTTTCCTGTACTATCGATATCCGTGTACCTGTCACATTAAAAGCAGACGAAGTCCGCAAAATGTGTGCAGACAGACTGGAAGATGAAAATGGCCGCATGGAAATCCTGGAAATCGGTGATCCATTATTCTTCCCAAGAGAATCCCCACTGGTAAATGCTTTATACAAAGCTTACACAGATGTAACAGGCGATACAGAGAACAAGCCGATGGTGATCGGTGGCGGCACTTATGCAAAATCTCTTAAGAATATCATTGCATTTGGACCTGAGAAGCCGGGAATCGATTATCGTATCCACAGTGCAGATGAATTTATCCTTGTATCCGGCATGGAAGAGGCAGTTCTGGTTTATATGGAAGCAATTAAGAATCTTCTGGCAATCTAATATATAAAAAATAAGTACAATAATTTTAGAGGAGCTGGAGTAATCCGGCTTCTCTTTTGAAACATAAAAGATATTTTCCTAAAATTCTTTACAAAGTATTTCATTTAAAGTAAAATCAATAAAGTCTGGTATATGAGCGATGCTTTGATTTCATAACTCCTTTATTTGTTTTTGTGTATGATATAGAAAACTTTACTCTTAAACAGAATAGTATTAAGAACAGGGTAATCTATAAAAATTTTATCAGTATAATGGAGATGATTTTATGAATAGAAAGCGTGATTTAAAACTCAGTCTTAAAATTTCTCTGACATTAGGCAGTATTATTTTTCTCAGCATATTTATATATCTGATCATTTATATTCATAATTCTCAGAAATATGAAAACGAAGTTATGGGCAAGGAAAATATTGCCATGTTGCATTCGATTGATTCTTCATTGACAACAGTTTTTGAAAATGCAAATAATTATTCTAAATTAATTCTGGCTGACCGTGTTGTACAGGAGCAAATGAAGACGGGAAATATAGTGTCTGATTTTGAAAGACAACAGCTTTTGATTAGTCAGATTTATTCTATTACTCAATTTTCAGAGAGCATAGATATGGTCTGGCTGACTGACCAGAATGAACAGCAGTTGACCGTGGGAAAAAGTGCAGATTTTTCCATTGAAAAAAATTCTACAGAATATGATTGGATAAAAAAACTAAATGGAAAAGCAAAACTGCTGACAAAAGAACAAAATGGACAGAACTATTCTGTGCTGGTGAGAGCTTTTAGGGATTTGAATAAATTCCGTACACTTGGTATTATTGGTGTTCGGATTGATAATAAAAAGCTAAGATCTTTAATTTCCAAAAGTAGTACTTCTGATGATGAAAAGATTATTATTTTAAATGAAGATAACGAAATAATCTGTTCAGTGGGTAACTTTCATGAATTCATGCAAAACTCAGAAATAGTTCGGGAATTGGAAAAATCGGAAAGTGAAGTTATTCATCGGCAAAGAATCAATGGAAAAAATTATTATACTGCTGGAATTGTCAATAAAGAAAAAGGATGGAAGATCATTCGTTATTCCCCGATGATAAAAACCGATGGATTCAGCAGTGTTTTTCGGTTTAATATTATTCTTATTATGGGACTGGGATTTTTTATTATCTGTATCTCTTTGACATTAGCTCGTTTTTTAACAGTACCTGTACAGGCATTACTGGAAAAAATGAAAAGCATTGAACAGGGCGAACTTGAAAAAATAGAGGAAAAGGCATACTTAGCTGAATTCAGACAATTGTTCCATGGTTATAACAAAATGACAGATGAGATAAAACGACTGTTTCAGGATACAATTGAAAAACAAAAAAGAATCCGTATTGTGGAAATGAACGAAATGCAGGAACTTATGAAGCCGCATTTTTTATACAATACATTGGAAGCTCTGGAAGCATTAATTTTGATGGATGAAAAGGAAAAAAGTGCAAAACTGATAAGATGCCTGGGACAGTTTTACAGGAAATCTGTCAGTGGCGGAAGAGAATTTCTCACTGTAAATGAGGAAATTCAAATTGTAAAAGACTATGCAGATATATTAAAAATTCGATTTGGAGACAGCTTTAAGTTTGATGTAAGATTAGATGAAACTTGCAGAAATTTTAAAATTCCTAAATTAACAATTCAACCTTTGGTTGAAAATTCATTTCAGCATGGAATACGAATACAGGAAAAATATGGATATATCCAGGTAAATGTCCAAAGAGAGAATGATAAGATACATATTTCTGTTATAGACAATGGACAGGGAATACCGGATAATATTATCAAGGAGATGGAAGAGGGAAAAGTCCCGGATGAAAAGCGCAGTCTGGGTTTGAGAGGAACTGTTCAGAGGCTGAAGGTAATATATGAAGATGCATTTTCATATGAAATTCATAATGAAACGATGTCAGAAATTCATATTTATATAAACTGTAATGTGTTGGGAGAAAAGTGAAATGAAAAAGTTGAAGGTAATTGTTATTGATGACGAAATGCTGATAAGAAAATTGATTCGTATGAAAATGGATACAAAAAGGCTGAATCTTGAAGTGGCAGGGGAATATGTCAATGGTGCGGCTGCATTGCAGGAACTGAGGGAAATACGTCCGGATATTGTAATCAGTGATATTTGTATGCCGGAAGCGGATGGACTGTTATTCAGTGAGGAATGTGTAAAACTTTTTCCTGAGATAAAAATAATACTGGTTACGGGATATGATGATTTTGAATATGCCAGAAGAGGTATTAAAGCGGGTGTATTTGATTATCTGCTGAAACCGATTCAGGAAGAGGAATTAAATAATGCTCTGGAGCGTGCGACTGAGCAGATTCTTAAAGCTCGTGGACAAAAAGAAAAACAAAGCCGGTTTCTGTATGAGATACAAAAAAACAAAGTGGCTTTAAGAGATATTTACCTGAATCATATTCTGAGCCAGAACCAGAATATAGAAGAGATGAAAGAAAGCCTTCTGGAGTATGGCATAAATATAGAAGAAAAATCTTCCAGAGAGATACAACTGGGACTGATTGTGGTAGAAGAAGGATTTTATGAGCCGGAAGTGATTATGCAGATTATGGAAGAAGCAAAAACTTTTTTCCAGAGTGATGAAGGAATTATTGTATTAAAGGATTTATGGAATCGGATTGTGATCATTTCTGAATGTGAAGGAATTCCTTTTGCAGAATGTCTGGATATTCTGAATTCTCTTATAAAAACGAAATATAAATGCCGCCTGTTTGTGGGAATTTCCGGAAAGTTTTCAGGATGGAGAGAAATACATATGGCATATCTGGATGCGCTGAAGTTTATACAGGATAAACGCATGGGGGAAAACAAAAAAAATACAGAAGATTTAAGAGCGTGGAAACAGATAGAAAATGCTGTTCGGAGGGGGAATATCGAAGAAGCTCAAAGGTTGGGGCAAATGATTCTGGATAATGAGGAAACTGACTTAGTGGAAGTGAACTTAAGACTTCAGACAAGATTTCAAAAACTCTGTATTGATCTGGAATTTAGTCAGAATAATCTTATGTTTTTGAAGGAGATTGCATGGGTTTATACAAAGGAACAGATAAAATATTGTGTTGGAAATATTATAACTGAATTGGTGATCAGAAGGAAAATTAACTCTGGAGACAATAACAGTGAAGTGATTGAAGAAATACTAAAATATATGATTCATCATATGGGGGAAGAAGCAAGCCTGAATTTTCTGGCTGAGAAATTTTCTCTGAGCAGCTGTTATTTAAGCAAACTGATTAGAAACTTTACCGGAAAAAAATATGTGGAACTTTTATCAGATATCAGGCTTTTGAAACTGTTGGAAATGATTCATACCACAAATATGAAAGATTATGATATTGGAACCATGATCGGAATCCAGGATCCTCATTATCTGAGTATCTGGTTTAAAAAAATGATGGGACTTTCTGTTACGGAATATCGAAAGTGTATCAGTGAAAAAACAAAATAATGAAATTCAATCAGTAAAAAGGACAAGAAAATGAAACATTTATAAAGGTTTTATGAATGTATTTTCCTGTCTTTTTTCTTTATACTTACAGTATCACAAAAACAAATCAAAAGGAGATCGGAAAATGAAAAGGACATTGAAAAAAACAGGAGCTCTTTTACTTGCTGCCGGTTTAGCTGTTTCGTCAACAGTACCTGCAATGGCAAAGGATAAAGAAGAGCAGATTACACTTACAATCTGGCATCAGTCAGTAGCAGACACTGACCCGGTTAAAAAAATTATTGAGGATTCTGTGGAAGAATACCATGAATTACATCCCAATGTTACGATCGAGCAGGATGGAGTTACCGGTGAACAGTACAAAACAAAAATCAAGACAGCATTTGCAGCAGGAGAAGCACCGGATATTTCCTATATGTTCAGCGGCGGAAGTTTTGTAAAACCTTATATTGATGCGGGATATCTGATGCCAATTGATGATTATGTAAGTGAAGATACTTTAAACAGTGTACTTCCGGGAATGTTGGATGGATGCACTTTTGATGGAAAACTCTATACACTGCCGACTGTAACATTCCTTGCAAATTTATACTGTAATACAGAAATGTTTGAAAAAGCAGGAGCAGAGATTCCGACAAACTGGGATGAATTGTTGGATGCAGTTGCAAAATTAAAAGATGCAGGTTATACACCGATTATTCTGGGTGAAAAAGACAGATGGCCGGGTATGTATCTGTACGATATCATTTCTGCAAGAACAGCTGGGAATGCAGGTCTGGAAGAAGCTTTTGCTGATCCGGCTAAGTTTAATACAAAGCCATTTGTCGAAGCTGCAGAAAAACTTCAGGAACTGGTAGAAGCAGGAGCTTTCAATGACAGTATGATGAGCATGAGTTATGATGAGATGGTAGAGGGATTTGCAGCAGGACAGGGAGCAATGCTTTATCAGGCAAACTGGACACATCCGTCTATTCAGGCCGACACAGCTGCAACCAACGGTAAAGTAAAATGTGTGGCATTTCCTGTAATTGAAGGTGGTGCGGGAAGCATTACAGAATTTTCAGGTGGAAGTTCTGATGGATATTATATCAATTCAGACTGTGAGCATCCAAAGGAAGCTGTGGAATACCTGGAATACCTGAGCCATAAAATCGGTCAGGTAGGATATGAACAGGGAGCAGGTCTTCCATGTTGGGATACTTCTGATGTTGATACTTCAGAATTAACTCCACTGGATACAGAATCAGCAGCTCTGATGGAAACAGGAACTTCTTACATTTCATGGTGGGATAATATTCTTTCAGCAGAAGATTCCGAAACTTATAAAGATTTGCTTGCTCAGTTAATGGCAATGAAAATTACACCGGAAGAATTCTGTGAGAGTATGTCAAAACTCAGCCCATCAGAATTTTATTCCAAATAAATGTTTATAAAAGGACTATATTTATTTGTAGTCCTTTTTCTTTAAGACTTGATATGTTAAGGAGCGGAAAATGCAGAAAATATTATCAAATAAAAAAGCTATTGCGTTATTTATGCTTCCTACAATGCTTTTGATTGGTGTTTTGGTTATTGTTCCAATCGGAATGTCTGTATATTACAGCTTACTGAATTGGGATGGTATCGGAAAAAGTATTTTTGTAGGACTGAGAAACTATAAAGACCTGATTTCTGATGAGCGATTTTTAAATTCTGTAAAAAATTCATTGTTATATGCCTGTTGCTCTCTGTGTATACAGCTTCCATTTTCTTTACTGCTTGCCATTGTTGTTGCAAATGTAAAAAAAGGTGAAAAATTTTACCGTACAACATTTTTTATTCCGGTTATTATTTCAAGTGTGGTAATTGGACAGTTATGGCAGAAAATTTACAATGGTGATTATGGTCTCTTAAATTCTCTTCTTTCTATGATCGGAATACAGGGACAGGACTGGATCGGTCAGGAAAGTACTGCATTGGTTTCCGCATTTATTCCAAACTTATGGCAGTACATAGGATATCATATGCTGATTATGTATGCCGGAATTAAATCAATATCTCCGGATATCAATGAGGCTGCAAGAATTGATGGTGCAAGCAAGACTCAGATTGCATTTAAGATTACCATTCCATTATTGAAACCGGTATTACAGGTATGTGCTACTTTTTCTCTGATCGGGGCACTTAAGATTTTTGATCTGATCTATGTTCTTACAGGCGGTGGTCCATTCTTCTCTACAGAGGTGCCGACAATTTATATGTATAAAACAATATTTGACTCCTTTAAATATGGATACGGAAGTGCCATTGCGATATTTGTAATTATAGAGTGTCTGATTTTAACAGGTGTACTTCGGTTATTGTTCAGAGATAAGGAGAAGGCGTAATTATGACTAAAAAAAAGATAAAAAACGGAAAAACTATAATCACACATATACTGTTAATGATTTTTGCGCTTATTCAGATTTATCCGTTATTCTGGCTGTTTGAATTTTCGCTGAAAGATAACAGTGAGATTTTTGGTGGAAATATTGCAGGTCTTCCGCAGCACTGGAGATTTGGGAATTATGTAACTGCTTTCTTTCAGGCCAACATTATGCAGTATTTCTTCAACAGTGTTCTGGTCACAGTTGTTACAATTATACTGACAGTTATCATAGCAGCAATGTCATCTTATGCAATTTCAAGAATGATCTGGAAAGGCCGTGAACTGACATTAAAGCTTGTTCTTATGGGAATGATGGTGCCGATTCATGCGGCAATGCTTCCTCTGTTTATTATTTTAAGTAAGGCACATATGCTGAATTCATATATATCATTGATTATTCCGTATATTGCATTTGGACTTCCGATGGCAATTTATCTGTTTATAAGTTTTATGGAATCTTTACCAAGAGAAATGGAGGAAGCGGCTGCGATTGATGGATGTGGAATTTATCAGATGTTTTTTAAAATTATTTTTCCACTGATTCGTCCGGCAATCGCGACAGTAAGCATCTTTACTTTTATTTCTTCATGGAATGAGTTGATGTTTGCAGTTACATTTATTAATAAATCTCAATATAAAACACTGACTGTTGGAATTATGTCCATGGTAGGAGCTTATACAACTAAGTGGGGGGAAATTGGCGCTGGTCTTATGATAGCTACGATTCCTACGGTTATTATGTATTTGCTGTTAAGCGAGCAGGTACAGCAGAGTCTTGTTGCCGGTGCCGTGAAAGGATGATAAAGAGATGAGTAAGAATGTAAAATTGACGGTATATGCAGATCATACCAGAAATAAGATCAGCAAAAATATTTTTGGACATTTTATGGAACATTCTGCAGATGTGATTTATGGAAGCGTATATGATCCGGAAAGCAGATTTGCAGATGCAGATGGATTTCGAAAAGATGTGCTGGAAGTATTAAAAGAAGTTCAGGTTCCGATGCTAAGATATCCTGGAGGAAATTTTGTTTCTAATTATCATTGGGAAGATGGAATCGGACCAAAGGAAAAAAGACCAAAAGTATTTGACTATGCATGGCTGGCGGAAGATGACAATCGCATGGGTACTGTAGAATTTATAAAACTGTGTGAGAAGACAGGCGCAGAACCTTACCTTTGTGTGAACATGGGAAGTGGAACGGCTGAAGAAGCTATGCATTGGGTGGAATTTTGTAACGGAACAGGCGATACAAAGTATGCGAACATGAGAAGAGAATTGGGATATGAGGAACCTTTCCATGTAAAATACTGGGGACTTGGAAATGAGATGTATGGTGACTGGCAGTTTGGAGCGTGCAGTGCAGAAGAATATGCAAAAAAAGCTCTGGATTTTGCGAAAGCGATGAAATGGATGGATCCATCTATTGAATTGATCGCATGCGGATATGATCTGGGAAGCGACTGGAATTATGAGGTTGCCAGAGTGCTGAAACCATTGATCAGTCATATCGCAATTCATCATTATTCCATTGGATATGATATTTTCAAAGAAGAAGATTATAACCAGTGCATGTATATTCCTGATTACCTGACAAAATTGACGAATGTGGCAAAGGCTTCTATTGTTGCAGGAACGAATGATGCGCTTACAGATATTAAGGTTGCCTGGGATGAATGGAATACACACGCATGGGACTTTGAAAAAGATAAGAATGACTGTAACTACACATTGAAAAACACTATTTTGACAGCAGGTATTTTACACTCATTTATTCGAAGTAGTGATGTTGTGGAAATTGCAAGCTATTCTCCATTTGTCAATGTATGTGGAGCCATTGCGACAGATGCAGAGGGAGTTCTTAAAAGAGCCCAGTACTATGTGTTTGAATTATTTTCCAAAGTATTCAGACAGTGTGATGGGTATGTCGAGACACATATGGAGGGAGAAACATACAGCCTTCCGGAAGTCATTGATTATTCAAACAGAAAAGCAGAAGCTAAATTTGCACTGGATGCGAAGAGTGCACAGAGAATTGTAAAAACCAATTATATTGACTGTGTTGCTGCGATAAATGATAATCATTCCAGAATGAGTATTTCTCTTATTAATAAAAACAGTGAAGATGGTTATGAGGTAGAACTGTCAGTATTGGGTAGCAAAGTGCAGTGGAATACAGGAAAATGCTATCAGATTTATCATGATGATTTTGAGGCTTACAACACCAGAGAGAATCCGGAAAATGTATCCGTAAAAGAGGCAGAAGGAATATTGAATGGTCAGAATATTCATCTGAATCCACATTCCATAACAGTAATTGTAGTTGAATTGGAGAAATAAATCAATGATAAAAACCGCTAAAATAAGGAATGGTTATGTGAGGGGATCTGCAGCAGCAGATCCCAGAATTATATCCTTTAAAGGAATTCCTTATGCACAGTCACCAACAGGGGAAAATCGCTGGCGTGCTCCCAGACCGTGTGAAGACTGGAATGGAGTCAGAGAGTGTATTGAATTTTCACCAATCTGTATGCAGAGCATTCCAGGATTGGATAAAGAAAACATTTATACAAAAGAGTGGAATGTAGACAGTGAGATTCCGATGAGTGAGGATTCTCTTTACTTAAACGTCTGGACTCCTGCGCATACACCAGATGACAGACTGCCGGTATTTATCTGGATACATGGAGGAGCACTTCAGTGGGGAAATACGGCAGAAATGGAATTTGATGGAGAACGTCTGGCACGAAGAGGGATTGTAGTCGTTACTATAAATTACAGGTTGAATGTATTTGGCTTTCTGACACATCCGGATATGCTGGATGGAAAAGGAGATATGAATGTTGGAAATCTGGACCAACAACTTGCAATCAAATGGACAAAAGAAAACATCCAGGCTTTTGGAGGTAATCCCGAACGTATTACGATTGGTGGACAGTCGGCTGGAGGTGGAAGCGTTCTTACACAGATGAACTGTATGGAAAATAAAGGGTATATACAGGGTGCAATTATAGAAAGCGGTATGTTTGGGCTGCCATTTAAGATGGGATTTCCGGTTTCTCAGGAAGAAGCCATGGAATGGGGAAAACAGTTCCTGAATCTTTTGGGAGTGTCTACGCTTGAAGAAGCGAGGAAACTTCCGGCTTCTTATATCAGAGACAAAAATGATGAGTTTGGAAAATTATGGGGAACGGTAAATGATGGTATTTTTCAAAAGAATCATTACTTCCGGAATATAACATCAGGAAAATTCCCTGACATCCCGATTATGACCGGATGGACGGAAAATGAGTTTATTGTGGATGGAATCAATGCAGTGGAAGTTGGAACAAGAGCTTTCTGTGAATTACTGGAAGAGAATCAGTATCAGAGTCCGCATTATGTCTATAAATTTGGCGGTGATATTCCGGGAGAAGATCATCCGGGAGCCTTTCACTCCTCTGATTTGTGGTTCTTTTTCGAGACTCTTGCAAAATGTTGGAGACCGTTTACAGGAAAACATTATGATCTTTCCAGACAGATGTGTAATTATTGGTCCAATTTTATAAAGTGCGGAAATCCAAACGGAACGGACTGTACAGGAATTCCAATGGAAGACTGGATACCTTTTGATATACAGGATTCGAACCTGATGTCTTTTTACGAAAAAACGAAAGCGCAGAAAAAATCAGCAGATCAGCAGGTGCGTTTCTATATAGAAAAAGAAAAAAAGGCACATGAATAGAAATGGAAAGCAAAAAAGAAAATATATATGAATTTCTCTGCCAGATACCAAGAGTAGATTTTTATCAGAAAAATCTGCATTATCTTCCGGCAGTTTATTATGGACAGGAACATCCGAGACAGTATATGGAATGTTTTTATAAAGACGGATGTGAAAACATGCCGGTTATTATATGGATTCACGGAGGTGCGTGGGATGATGAATTTCTTACTGCATCTTATCGACCGGAAATCACACTGGCAGAACTTGCAGAAAAGGGATATTTTATTGCATGTCTGGAATATCGTCTGGCCAGGTATGCAGCTTTACCGGCATGTCTGGAAGACTGCCAGATGGCAATTGAGTATCTGCGAAAAACTGCCGACATTTATCATATTGACCCACAAAAGATAGGGCTTTGGGGAGAATCAGCAGGTGCTCATATTGCGTGTATGGTTGGAAGCAACTATAATAATAAAAAAATGATGCCTGTGCAGGGAATTGTATCATTTTATTGTCCATCTGATCTGACAGAAATGCTGAAAGAACAAAATAACATTCCTGGCTTTCTTGTAAATATACTGCCGGATTTTTCATCTTTGGAAAAACCAGAACTAATTTTACGAAGAGAAACAGCTGGTTCACTGACAGAAAAACAAAGACAGAGTTTAAAAGTAATGAGTCCTGTGTCCTATGCAGACAAAAAAATGCTTCCACCGCTTCTGTTATTTCATGGAGATCAGGATAAAGTGGTATCCTATAGGCAGTCTTTTGAATACAAGAGAAGGCTGGAGGAGGCAGGCAATAAGGCTGAATTTGTTATGGTGCCAGGGCAGGGACATGGATTTTTTCAGGGGCAGATATACTATGACAAAGTAATAGAATTTTTTGAGAAAAATATAGCGGGCAGATAAACATGATAAGAAATAAGCAGATATAGGAGACTTAAATATGAACAGAGAAGAAGCACAGCAGAGAGCGCGTGCACTGGTAGCGAAGATGACTGTGGAAGAAAAGGCTTCACAGTTAAAATTTGATGCAGAAGCAATACCAAGACTTGGAATACCGGCATATAACTGGTGGAATGAAGCATTGCACGGTGTGGCGAGAGCCGGTACAGCAACGGTTTTTCCACAGGCAATTGGTTTAGCTGCAGCCTTTGATGCAGAAATGATGAAAGAAATCGGTTCTGTGATTGCAACAGAGGGACGTGCAAAATATAATGAAAACCAGAAATATGGAGACAGGGATATTTATAAAGGACTTACTTTCTGGGCACCGAATGTAAATATTTTCCGTGATCCAAGATGGGGAAGAGGTCATGAAACTTATGGAGAAGATCCATATCTTACATCACGTCTGGCGGTACCTTTTATTCAGGGACTCCAGAGTGATGGAGAATATATGAAAACAGCAGCCTGTGCAAAACATTTTGCTGTTCATTCCGGACCGGAGGCAAAGAGACATTTCTTTAATGCAGAGGCATCAAAAAAGGATATGGAAGAAACATATCTTCCTGCTTTTGAAGCCTGTGTAAAAGAGGGAAAAGTGGAAGCGGTTATGGGAGCCTATAATCGTACCAATGGGGAACCATGTTGTGCCAGCGAGGAATTGATGAATCATTATCTGCGTGGAAAATGGAAATTTCAGGGACATTATGTATCAGATTGCTGGGCAATCCGTGATTTCCACGAAAATCATAAGGTGACAGACAGACCGGAAGAATCCGTGAAAAAAGCTCTTGAAGCAGGATGCGACCTGAACTGTGGATGTACATATGAAAAGATTCTGAATGCTTACAGAGAAGGGATTATTGACGAAAAATATATCACAGAATCCTGTGTTCGTCTGTTTACTACAAGATTTTTACTTGGAATGTTTAATGAAACAGAATATGATAAAATCTCTTATCTGGAAGTGGAAAGCAAAGAACATCTGGAACTTGCAGAACAGGCGGCTACTGAGAGCATGGTATTGCTGAAAAATGATGGAATCCTTCCTCTGAAGAAAGAAGAAATCCATACGATCGGTATCATAGGACCGAATGCAAACAGCAGAAATTCTCTTATTGGAAATTATCATGGAACATCTTCAGAATATGTAACTGTACTGGAAGGTATGAAGCAGGCAGCCGGAGATCAGATCAGAGTGCTGTATTCAGAAGGTTGCCATTTGTGGAAGGATACGATTGAACATCTCGCTGCACCGGGACAGCCAGACCGGCTGGCAGAGGCACAGGCTGTTGCAGAATATTCAGATGTGGTGCTCCTGGTTGTGGGACTGGATGAAACTCTGGAAGGAGAAGAGGGAGATACCGGAAATTCAGATGCTTCCGGCGATAAAAAAGATCTGGAATTTCCTGAACCACAGAAAAAATTAATGGATCAAATACTGGAATGCAAAAAGCCGGTGATTCTGGTCAATATGACGGGAAGTGCTATGAATTTAAGCGTTGCAGAAGAAAAAGCAGCAGCAATTATTCAGGCATGGTATCCGGGTGCCAGAGGTGGAAAAGCTGTTTCCGATGTTATTTTTGGAGAGAAATCACCTTCTGGAAAACTGCCTGTAACATTTTATAAAGATACCTCAGATATTCCGGATTTTGAAGATTATTCAATGAAAAACAGAACTTACCGATATTATACCGGAGAGCCGCTTTATCCATTTGGATACGGCCTTACCTATGGAAGATGCGTGGTAAATTCTGTGACAGCAGAAAAAGTATACGGTCAGGAAAAAGAGTTTAAAGGGGTAAAACTTTTTATAGAGACTGAAAATCAGAAAAATACAGAAACTGATGACGTATTACAGGTATATATTAAAGATCTGGACACAGAATATGCGGTATTGAATCCGACACTGGCAGCATTTAAAAGAATTCATTTGAATGGTAATGTCAGTGGAAAAACTGAGATTTTTGTTGATAAAAGGGCATTTACCAGTGTTGATGAAAACGGAAATCGAAAAATTACCGGGAAAAACTTTAAATTGTATACAGGATTTTCACAGCCGGATGCTCGTAGTGAAGTACTTACAGGAATAAAATGTAAAGAAATCCTTTGCCAGATATAAAATTCTTTATCTATAAAGTGAAAAGCTGCGTTATAATAATGAAAAAATACTGGGTTGGCAAAATGACAACTATTATCTGTAAAGCCTTAAAACAGTAGATGTAGTTATTAAAAAATGTTCTGGTAATCTGATAAAAAATGATAGAGAAATGACAAAGGAGAGCAAAATGAAACTGGCAGTATTTTTCCCTGGTATCGGGTATCATTGTGACAAGCCGCTTTTATATTATTCACGAAAGCTGGCACAGGAATGTGGCTATGAAGAAACAATTGCATTAAGCTATACTTATGATGGCGGAAATATCCGGGGAAATGAAGAAAAAATGCAGCAGGCATTCGAAAGCCTTTATGAACAGGCAGAGAAAAGTCTTTCTGCCATTGACTTTGACAAATATGATGAAATATTATTTGTCGCAAAAAGCGTAGGCACGATCATAGCATCCGCATATGCAGAGAAACACAGCATCAGATGCCGGCAGATACTATACACACCATTGAAATACACCTACAATTTTGCTCACAGAGAAGCCATTGCCTTTATCGGAACTTCAGATCCATGGAGTATTGTTTCTGAAGTACAGGCTTTTTCTCAAAAACAGCAGGTGCCAATGTATACTTATGAAAATGCAAACCATTCACTGGAAACAACAGATACACTGGAAAACCTGAAAATTCTCCAGGATGTTATGGGGAAAACCAAGGGATTTTTGGAGCAGAAATAAGAAAAAGCATATAATCATATTGAGCAGATATGGGTGAAGAAGTGTCAAGAAACTATTTCTTGACACTTCTTTTTGCTCCATGTGATAATCAATGATGCAAATTATTTTGCTGTGAGTCGGAGACTGCCCAATCAGTCAATGATACTATACTGCATCATTTCATAATGTAATCTGCATCCTTCTGTAATGTCAAAGGGCAGAAGCGCCCGTGCTACGAGCTTCAGTTCTTCTTCAGGCAGATCAGTTCTGCGAAGATGTGCATAGTCACCGTCAATAGATTCTACAATATAATCACAAATTAACATAAAAATCCTCCATTTTGCATTTTGCGTAACGCAATAATCATGCCTATAGAATACCACAGAGAAAACAAGTATCACAAGTCTCTTAGAGCATTTTTCAAACACACTCCAGGATCATATAGACATAAAAAGAGGGCAGTGTTATAATTTTTCCTAAAGAAAATGCGATATGGGAGGTACCAGAATGTCTAAAGTTGTAAAGCTTTCATCCGTAATGGAACGGGAAGAAAAATTAAAGGAAATCTATGAAGGTCTGGAAGAAATAAAAGATCAGCTGACAGCACTGATCGATGAGTATGAAGAAGAGGAGACACACACAGGAAAAGCAGATCAACTGATCGAAGCCCTGGACGCTCTTGAGGATGCTTCGGAAACCATAGAGGATGTACTGGAAGATTAATGAAGGAGAAAGCATATTTTCACCTGCCCGGGCTGTTTGAATTTTATGAGCTGTACCGGATGTTCCTGCCTTTATTCCGAGAACACAGGGAATATTTTTACGACTGGTGTGAAATTGGCTCCATATATGGTGCTCCGGCAGATTGTATCTGGGGTGGAGGCAGGGCTGGCTTCGGAGAGAATGATCCGGAGGAGGTTCTTGAACTAATGCAGGAATATGGGATTTCTGCCCGGCTGACTTTCAGCAATTCCCTGCTTCGCCAGGAGCACCTTTCAGACAGAAAATGCAATGCACTGTGCCGGTTGTTTGAGAGAAACAGAGAACCGCAAAACGGCGTGATCATTTATTCAGAACTGCTTTTGGAATATCTTAAGGAGCAGTATCCGGGACTCTATTTTGTTTCCTCCACTACCAAGGTTCTGACAGATTTTACACAATTTGAAGAAGAAATCCGGAGAAAAGATTTCCGTTATGTTGTGCCGGATTTCCGGCTAAACAAGGCTTTTGATAAGTTAAATACATTGTCTCAGGCTGAGAAGGACAAAGTAGAATTTCTCTGCAATGAATGCTGCTGGTTCGGCTGCAGAGACAGAAAAGCCTGCTATGAAACGGTCAGCCGCAAGAATCTGGGCGAAAACTGCCCGGAGCATCACTGCAAGGCACCGGACGGGTCGAGAGGCTATCTTTTTTCAAAAGCTATGGAGAATCCGGGGTTTATTGGAATCGATGATATCCGGGATATCTATCTGCCAATGGGATTTTCAAATTTTAAAATAGAGGGCAGAGGACTCGGCAGCGCCCTGATACTGGAATTTCTGCTCTATTACATGACCAGACCGGAATACCAGATACATGTCAGAGAAAAAATCTATCTGGACAGTATGCTGGATCTGTTTTGAGAGAATTATACCACCGCATTGTGTTAATATATGACAATGCGGTGGTTTTCTGTCCGAAAAAGTATGTAGATACCTGAACTCGGTTGCCGTAGCAGTGAAGTTTTTAAAAATATCCCAGAAACAGTTGACATAGTATACAGATTCTTATATTATATAGATAACCGATATATAGACAACCTATACAATAGGAGGTGAATACTATGGCAATTGAAAAATCACTGGTTTCCGGGAGTATGACAATGCTTATACTGAAATTGCTGTCAGAAAAGGACATGTATGGATATGAGATGATCGATACATTGCGGCAGAAATCTCAGAATGTGTTTGAACTGAAAGCAGGAACTTTGTATCCATTACTGCACAGTCTGGAGGATAAGGGATTTCTGACAGTATACGAACAGGAGGCAGCCGGAAAGACCAGAAAGTATTACAGCCTGACCAGACAGGGAAGGGGATTTCTGGAAAAGAAAGTAGAGGAATGGAAAGAGTATTCTGCAGCAGTGACCAACGTGCTTGTAATGGAGGTGTGATCTATGGACGAATATCTGAAAACATTACTGGAACAGATTCGCTGTAAGAAAGCGCGGCCTTATGTAAAAAAGGAATTTCAGGATCATATAGAAGATCAGATTGGGGCAAATATGCAGGCAGGCATGGATCGTGAACAGGCAGAGAGGGAAGCTGTCCGGGACATGGGAGATCCTGTGGAAACAGGAATCTCGCTTGACAGTGTCCACAGGCCTCAGGTTGCATGGAAACTACTGGGAATAATCATTCTTATCAGCATTGCAGGCGTTTTGATACATGCAGGGATTGCCGGAAAAATCAGTGAAAACGCTGCAGCCGATTCGGACAGATATGTGTTTCATGTTGTGATCGGACTTGCAGTTATGATGATTTTATATCTTCTGGATTACACTGTACTGGCAAGATTTTCGAAAATAATTGCTGTCATTTTACTGTTTGCCTGTCTGGTTACTTTGTTGGGTGGCTATCAGATAAATGGGGCAAGATATTTCATTGTGCTGCCAGGAGGAAGAGGGATATCCATGCCGATTCTGATGCTGTTTTATGTTCCCATATATGGAGCAATTTTGTATAAATATCACGGCTGGGGATATAAGGGCTTGATGAGAGCAATCATATGGATGCTTGCACCGGTTATATTGGTCTATGCCATGCCGGCGCTTATGCCGGCTTGCATGATGCTGGTATCTATGCTGGTTATGCTGACAATCGCAATTCAAAAGAACTGGTTTACTGTGAGAAAAAAGAGAGCCATCTGCGGAATCTGGGCTGGTTTTCTGGCTATGCCTGTGGCAGCTTTTCTGATCAGGTATCTGAGCAGCAGCCTGACAGAATATCAGATCGCACGTTTACAGGCTATTTTTTCAGGTGGTGGAGAGGAAGATTATTTCACCGGAATGCTGCACTCATTCTGGCAGCAGAATAAATGGATAGGGAAAAGTGGATCAGATGTAATGGGAAATCTGCCGGCCTTTAATGCGGATTATATTTTGACCTATCTGTCATCTGTATATGGAACAATTGCAGTCATACTTTTATGCTGTGTTCTGGCAGTTTTGATTTTCGCAGTTTTTAACACTGCCATGAGGCAGAAGAATCAGCTTGGAATGATGATGGGATGTGGATGCGGAATTGTATTCCTTATAAACTTTTCCATAAATATCCTGGAAAATCTGGGTGTATTTCCACAATCAGTAACATTTCTTCCCTTTTTATCAGCAGGAGGAAGCTGCATTATAGTTTCGTATGGACTGATGGGGATTGTATTGAGTACATACAGATATAAAAATATCTATCCACGGCATCTGAAAATAGGTTTCAAATTCGATAAAACCAAAGCAAGAAAAGCTCTGTATGTCTCAAAAATGTCTATGTGCATATTGACAGGAGGCACTGTTGCTGTTATGTGCATTGCCATATATTGGGATTTGTGCAAGGCTTATATGAATATTCCGTTGAAAATCATAACCATTGTACTGACATTGCTTCTGGTTGGAAATATGAGAAGAATCGTGCAGTACAATGAAATGAACAGATAGAAAATGCAAAAAACTGTATTAAGGAAAAATACCGCCATATTGATTGTGATAAGTCAATATGGCGGTACTTTTATCCATTAATTGTCAGGAGTAATTGTCTTGCGGTATTTTTCACGTTTATCTGTCGGAACTTCCAGGGCGTTCATTGCCTGGTCAATGGTCAGGTTCATATTTTTCATAAGTTTTTTGATAGAGTCGGTTTCTTTAAGTTCAATACCCTTTTCCATTCCCTCATCCATTAACATCTGTCCAAGTCTGGTCATTCGCATTACCTCCTTAATTTCGTCTAACTCAGCTCTGTCTAAGAACTTGTCAGCCAGTGTATACAACATTGCGGTTGCCTTTTCAGCACTCAGCTCAATATTGGGCTTTGCCAGACGAATAGCTTCTTTAAACATATCCTTGCGGCTCATTTTTCCGGACATCAATGGTGTCAGGGAAAGAGCTGCGTAATCATCTTCAGTAAAAGCTTCACCGTTATCCTGCTTCTGCTTTAATTATTAAGTATAGTCCTCATTCGTGCCTTGAAAATGTCTTCGGCTGTTCTTTTGGCTTTTATCATTTGTAAGGATTTCCGCTTGTCCTCCTTTATATGTTCATTTTATCAGAATATACTTCATTTCTCCAGTCAGAAATTGTGAAAAGATAGCGAAAAGACATGTTGACTTTTCGACAGTATATTGTTTACTCTGAAAAAAGAAAATTATTTTTATTAAAACTGCAACTTTACCATTCAAAATCCGTCTTATCTTATGAAGGCAAATAAAAGAAACGTGAGGTGAAAAAAGTGGAAGATACAGTAATTATCAATCTGTATTTTGACAGATCAGAAAAAGCCATACAGGCGACCGAAGAAAAGTATAGCAAGTACTGCTTCAGTATTGCCTGGAATATTCTGTATGATAAGGAAGACTCCGATGAATGCGTCAATGATACATGGTTGGCTGCATGGAGTTCCATACCACCCAGAAAACCGGCAATTCTGTCTGCTTTTCTTGGAAAAATAACCCGAAACCTGGCAATTGACTGTTTTCGCAGGAAAAAAGCTGCAAAACGGTCAACAGAGCACATATTAGAATTATGCAAAGAACTGGAAGAGATAGAGGATGTAACAGCATATTCTTTGAATGATGAAATCCAGAGAAAAGAGATTCTGGAAATCCTTGAAAAATTTCTGGAATCCCTGAAAAAAGGTGATTGTGACATTTTTATACGACGCTACTGGTATATGGACAGCATTAGTGAAATTTCAGCCCGGCATGGAATTTCGGAAAGCAGAATCAAATCCAGTCTCTATCGAAGCAGAAAGAAACTATGGGAAAGGGTGAAACATTTATATGGAAAAAGGATTTAAAACATTAGAACTGATCGGTGATCTGGATGATAAATACATATATGAAGCTTCTAAACCATGGAAAAAACAGCACCGCTTTTCACGGATGCAGAGAAAGTGGAAAATAGCAGCAGCCGGAATCATACTGCTTATCACTGCAGGATGTACACTGAAGTATCAGGAAGATGTAAAAGCAGCATTACAGAGAGTGACCTCCTGGATCGGACAGGCACTGGGAATTGAGAACGGTGACACCGATTCTTATACAAATGTTGTAGGAAAAAGCATCTCAAGAGATGGAATCACCATAACATTGAATGAGATTGTAATGGACAGCAAAAATCTATGGATTGCATATTCCGACAGTGAAGACTTAAACGACAAGAATCACACCGGAAAAGAACAAACGAAAAAAGACCTGACCTCTCAGAACACAGACTCAGATACACAGAATACAATAGAGGACAAAATCTTATTTACAGAAGTACGAATTAATGGGCAGGAAATCCATCAGGGTCTGGGGCAAAGAACAGTCAATAACAATGCTTTGTCAGAAAATCCAATAACAGTAGAAGACTTTACAATTGGAGAAGAAATCAACACAGAGAGAACTGTAAACATAGAGTTCAAAGTATGGTCGATCGCAATGTCTGATGCCGAAACATGGGAAAACATCCAGAAAATACAGGCCAATACACAACCTTATACATTTAAACTCACAACATCAAAAGAAGAGCTGGAGAAAAACACCGTAGATATAAATCTGGATCAGAACATTAAATTCGATTCCAACATTCTCAACCTTACAGAATTCAGATGGAATCCATTCGAAAGTACAATTTACGGAACATATGATGGAACAGTGTATATTGACAGTGACTATTATCTGATCGGAACAGACGATCAGGGAAACAAAATCTGCTATCAGGAGACAGGAAGAAATGGCGAAGAAACTGCATTCCAACAAACCATAGACCCTGAATTCACCGTCTACAAAGAAATCTCTCCGGAAGCAAAATTAATCACATTACAATTATATGAAGTAAAAAACGATACAACCCACCAGGTATTCGAAGAAAAAACAGATAAAGATTCCTCAGATGATGTCTACGAAGAATCTGCAGGCTATGTATATAATGAGGGAGAAAGCCCCACAGATGACGCAATACCAATAGGAGACAAGTTTACAGTACAGATAAGATGAAAATGAAGAAGACATATTATTTAAACAAAGATGTTCTGCCGACAATCCCGGTACCACATGATTGTATAATTAAAAAAATCCGTATAGAGCACAAATGGCTAATATTTACCTTTGACAATGATACATCCTATTATGATTCTGTCAGAAAACTTAGCCCAAACATCAGGAATTTGATTTTGAAATATCATTTAAGTAATCCAGAAGACTTTTCTGTATATAAGTGTAGTAAAACTTTAAAACGAATCTTAAATAAAGAATGCTATATACGCCAGAATACCAGGAAAATTACAAAATTACCCCGCAAACGTCTGGAATATTTGTACCATAATGTAGGATACTGTTCGATTATAACTAAGTTGCATTCAGATGCTCCTGTTATGATAGATGCAGGGGTTGATTATCTGGTATATGAGTGGATAGAATAGTATGACTAATGAAGTAAAATATATATCTTTGTAGACGTTACATCTTCGAAACGTTATACTATTTCCATAAACTAATCGAGGTGATCCCAAAATGAAAAACAAAATCCTGGTAATCGAAGATGACAGAGCAATTTCCGAATTATTATGTATGAACCTAACCATAGCTGGATACGAAACAGTAGCCGCCTACGACGGAATAGAAGCCCAGCGCCTATTGCTATGGAATGAAGATGCAGACCTTGCAGTTGTCGATATTATGCTTCCCGGCAAAGATGGCTTTGCTCTGATGGAAGATTTCCGCGCAAAGAATCTCCCGGTGATCTACCTTACTGCAAAAGATGACGTAGCATCCAAAGTAAAAGGCCTGAAACTCGGTGCAGAAGATTATATGGTAAAGCCTTTCGAAATGTTGGAACTTCTTGTACGGATTGAAAAAATCCTTGAAAGAACCGGCCGTGCAAAGAGAATTCTCACAATCAAAAATATTCAGGCAGATCTCCAGAGCCATCAGATTCTGAAAGATGGGATTCCCGTAAACCTGAAACCACTGGAATACGATCTCTTTATCCTGCTCTTACAGAACAAAAACATCGCACTTGGAAGAGAAGAACTATTAAAACGTGTCTGGGGCGAAGAATATCTGGGAGAGAGCAGAACTGTAGACGTGCATATCGGCCAGCTCCGCAAGAAACTGGAGTTGTACGATGAAATAAAAACAATCCCAAAACTTGGCTATCGACTGGAGGACTAACCGCTATGAAGTTGTGGAAACGGACAGTAGCACTTATGCTGATAACACTTTTGTGCTCTCTGATACCGGTCGGTGTCCTGAGCCTGTATGTCACAGGAAAAAGAAGCCTGAATAATGCTGCTGAAACCTATGGACGACAGCTTGCAAATGGAAAAAATCTCCTGGAACAATTCTGGGACAACAGTAAATATGAGCAGATGTCAGAAACAGGAAAAAAATCTTATCTGGAATTCCAGTTTCTGAGATGCTGCGGTGAGAAAATGCTCCTCATTAATTCCGAAAGTAAAGAAGCCGTAGTAAACCGCACAGATTATGAGATTGTCAGCATGGATAATCTCGGTTTAAACAACAAAACGGATTCCTATGAGTACAAAATCCAGAAACTGAATCACAAATACTTACTTTTACAGCATGCGCTGCTTACAAATCCAGAGGGTTACGAAATACTTTCAGTCCGTGATGTTACTTCTATGTTTACGGAACTGAGACAGACGGCAGCCTGGTTCCTGGGAATCTATCTGGCAGTATTTTGCATTGCTGGTCTGTTTATCTATCTAATGATGAAGCGGACCGTACAGCAAATGGAAAAACTGCAGGAAGTAGCCGGAAAACAGGAAATGCTTATGGGAGCACTTGCCCACGAAATGAAAACACCTCTTACTTCTATTATTGGATATTCAGACACTCTGCGGCATGTAAAACTAAACGATGAACAAAAAGACCGTGCCTTGGAACATATCAGCCGTGAGGGAAAAAGACTTGAAAAACTTTCCGGAAAAATGCTCCAGATGCTGGGGCTCCATCAGAATGATTCAATAAAAATGGAGTCACACTCTATAGGAGAACTGCTGGAACATGTAGTTCAGCTAGAGACAGAACAGGCAGCGCAGAGACAGATACAATTACAGACAGAATACGAAGATTTTTCTATGAAAATGGATGATGAATTAATGGAAAGTCTTCTTGTAAATTTGATAGATAACGCTCTCCATGCTACAGAAGCAGGAGGTCGTATTACCGTAAAAGCATATAAAGAATCGGGTAGGAAAATTCTGGAAGTTGCAGACAACGGTCGGGGAATTCCACAGGAAGAACTGGGAAAAATTACGGAAGCTTTTTACATGGTAGACAAATCCAGAAGCCGCCAGGAGGGCGGGGCAGGACTTGGACTTGCGTTATGTGTAAAAATCGCAGAAGTTCATGGAGGCAGACTGGACATCACAAGCCAGTTTGGAACAGGAACGAAAGTAAGAGTAATATTTGATAAAAAAAGATAAGGATTTAACCTGATCAAACAAATATTCTGCTTCAATTATGAATAACTGACTGATCCAGACGGATTCACTCGTTATTACATGGACAATATTAAACAGATGAAATTTACAACTTGTTTACATCTTGATGAATACATTAGAAGTACAGTATGGTACTCTTTTCTTATAAGAAGAGGGTACCTTTTTTAATGAATCAGGAACGTAGCGAATGCGGATAATTTTATCTGACAGACCAAATTAAGCAGCAAAGAAAATATTTTATCTGTTTAGCTACATATGCGAAAGGATGAGAAAAAAATGAAGAAAATAAAAATATTTGTGGGAGCTCTTTTATGTATGAATCTTTTAACAATATCAGGATGTGACAAGGTCGTTCATTCTGCCGTTGTAGAAGAAAAGGATAAGACTGTTGTAAAGACAGAGGAAAACAAAGAGAAAGAAACAGTTCAGAAGACAGTTGCCGAACAGGTACAGGCTCCGGAAACATACCAGACAACAATACAGTCTGACTTAAGAACAGCAGAACGGACAGATCAGAAGAATCCTATGAAATTTACTTTGACAGCCGATGCTCCGATAGAAGTACCGGATGTGGATGCCATATGCCTGAAAAATGTAAAAAAAGTGACAATTTCTGAAGAAGAGCCACAGAAAGTACTGGATACTTTTGCCAAAGGGCAATTGTTGAAACAAGACTATGATGGATTGGCAGAAACATATGAGGTGGATGGACTGACGTACCAGTATACAGGTACATTCCCCGATTTAGAGGCATTTAGCTTTTTGGAAAAATATGCTGCGTTTGATGATGTGAACGAAGAAAATATGTCTCAGGATGAGAAAAAACAAAGAGCAGAACGATTTCAGAATTATATAAAAGCAGGAAATCAGAATATGACTGATGACGGCGCAGAAAATTATGTAAAGGATATTGTTTCTGGAGAATGGCACCTGTTTGACAGTGCATCAAAAGAACTCACAGAAGAAAACTGCACTTTGGAAAAGACCTCTTTTTTCTTTGAAAGAATGGTCGATGGTGTACCTGTTAATTATATACGGAATTCTTATCTGCCATATGATGAATTATCCCGTCCCTGGATAGATGAAGACGATAATTTTCATGAAGCAAAGTGCGATGTGTGGGATAATGAATCGCTGACAATGATTTTCTGCAGCGGAACACTTCAGAGTTTCCACCACAGTGATCCAATTGAGGTATCAGATGCTTCGGACGAAGCATTGTTTCTTCTGCCATTTGATGAAATCAAAGATATTTTTGAAAAAACAATCACCATGCAGATTATGACAGAGCAGGAAAACCGTCTGCCGGCAGTAGATGGCATAAGTTTCACCCGCTATCCATCCATTGATGCACAGACAGTTGAGATGACGATAACAAAAGTTCAGCTTGGATATAGGCGTGTGCGGAATGGCAGCAGCAGTACAGAGGGAAGCCTGATCCCAGTATGGGATTTCTACGGAACCTGGAATTCTCAGGAACCGGCCTATGCAGATGGCGGTGATGAAATGGTTATAGACAGCGTTACTATGGATCGCATCGGTGTACCGCTTCTCACAATCGATGCACGAGATGGCAGTGTCGTACAAAGAGTACAGAGCGGACCATCTACTACGTTTCCTGGTGGTATTGGAGAATGTGAATAAACCGTAATAAAAAAAGTGCAGTGTTTATCTGGTTAAAATAGAAATGAAACCGGAAATATGGTATGATTGGGACAACAATTAAAACCAGAGCGTGTTTGAAAATAATTTCTACAATCTGCATGCTCCAGACATTAAGGAGGACACCACAATGGATGCAAACATGAAAAAAAGAAACGAACTTTTGGCAAAAACAGTGATCAAGGGACTGGAATCCCGCAATATGTCCGGGTATTATGCACAAGATAAAGAAGCAGCATTAAAGCAGGCCCTGGAACTGATCCCAAACGGAAGCACAATCGCCATGGGCGGATGCATGAGTGCACATGAGATCGGTCTGGTCAAAGCCCTGCAGGATGGAGAGTATAATTACATTGACCGCGCAAAGCTTGAACCTCGTGAGGGACTTATGGCAGCCTATGATGCAGATTTCTTTTTATCCAGTGCCAATGCAGTCACAGATGATGGCGTCCTTGTCAATATTGACGGCAATTCCAACCGTGTATCCTGCATTGCCCAGGGCCCGAAAAAAGTAATCTTTATTGTAGGTATAAATAAAGTCTGTCCGGATCTTGACAGCGCAATGAAGCGTGCCAGAAATGTGGCAGCTACAGCTAATGCGCAGAGATTTGATATCAAAACTCCATGTAAGGAAACCGGAAAATGCTTTGACTGCAAATCCCCGGATACCATTTGCTGTCAGTTTCTGATCACCAGATATTCCAGACATAAAGACAGAATCCATGTGATTCTGGTAAATGATACGCTGGGACTTTAACAAAATCAAGTAAGTCCCCTGCTTCAATTGAACACAAATAAAAAGAACAGCCTCATTGACGCATAATAAGTCAAAGGGGCTGTCCTTTTTTGGAAAACAATAGGTCTGAAAAAGTCAATATCTGTATCATGTAAATCAATACCGGAATGGTTTCTGACACAGAATCCTAATATAATATCTATGCGGCAGAAGGATAACCATATTAGCACTTTTGCAGCTTAAGAGAATTGTATTCACCGGGATTGCATCCGAATTGTCTGCGGAATGCCCGGGCAAAACGACTGGCGTTGCTGAAGCCTGTCATATCTGCAATCTGGATCATAGAATATTGGCAGCTCTGAACCAGAGGCAGACTTTGGTTGACACGATATTCTTCCAGATAGCCGGTAATTGTCTTGCCGGTCATTTTTTTGAACAGGCGGCAGCAGACCTCTCTGGACAGATGAACCTGGTCTGCCAGTTCCTGCAGAGAGATTACGGATTCAAAATGCGTATTAAGATAGTTCAGCATTTGTTCCAGCCTTTCCAGTTCCAGCTGGTTGGCCGGAATAAATTTTGCAAGATTATTTTGGTGTTCGCAGAGAATCATACCGAAAATTTCACAGAGAAGCCCCTTAATCTTCAACTCATAACAGAAGGTCTTCTGATCAAAGAGTGCTTCTGTTTCATTGAGCTTTTGGATCACAGTCCGGGTACATGAGTTTCCGGAAGTAAGAAGGATGCAGGGGACAGAAGAATTCTGGAGAAAAGGACGAAAACATCTGCGTTCAACATCACTTCCGTATTCGCCGTGTATGAAATCAGGACGTGCCAAAAAGGTACTGTATCTGGCATGACTGTTATTAGGTGAGTGACAGCTATGGGGTACATTTCGGTTCAGAAGAAGAACATCTCCAGGTCTTACAGTGTAGCTTTTCTGATACACCTGATAGATAGCTTCTCCTTCTCTGGGAAGACTGATCTCCAGGTCATTGTGCCAGTGGATAGGTACGCTTTTTCCCTCAAATGCCCACAGGTCATCATGGTTAACGGTCATGGGAAAACCGACAGTCCCATGTTCACAAAGTTCGCGGTTGGTTTCATCTACAAGAATTTTACGCATAGCCATATTACAGTTCTCCGATTTTATTATATGTACACTGTGATGAATTGCTCACAGAAGCATGATCATCAATACGATCTGACAATTTATCACAGGATATATTCATTTACAATGTTTATTTTAACCACAATTATAACGTTGGTATGCACATCGTGCAAGGAGAGGAGTAAGAAACATGGCAAGATCAAAAGAGATGGATCTGACTACAGGCAATCCGTTCCGGTCACTGCTGAAATTTGCGATTCCTGTAATTCTGGGAAATCTGTTTCAGCTTTTTTATACACTGGCGGATTCTGTGATCGTAGGAAAAACGCTGGGAGCAGACTCCCTGGCAGCAGTAGGTTCCACCAGTATTATTATTTATTTTGTATTCTGTTTTATCAATGGATTCACAGGTGGATTTGGTATCTGTCTGGGACAGAAATGCGGGGCAAAGGATGAAAAAGGAATGCGCAAGAGCGTTGCGGTTTCCACACTTCTGAGTATTGTCTTTACAGTAGTGCTGACACTGATCTGCTGTCTGCTTTCACACCAGATCCTGCGTTGGATGCAGATTCCTGCTGACATTTCCGGTGAAGCATATGACTATATGTTTGTAGTTTTGCTTGGCACAGGTGCTACCGTTTTTTATAATATGATCTCAAATATGCTCCGCGCATTGGGAGACAGTAAAACACCATTGTATTTCCTGGTATTTTCATCTGTATTAAATATTTTTCTTGATATTCTGTTTATTGTACCGTTTCATATGGGGGTGGCTGGTGCTGCATGGGCGACTATTCTGTCACAGTTCCTTTCCGCAGTGCTGAGTCTGGTTGTAGGACTGAAGAATTTTTCGATTTTGCATCTGCACAGAGAAGATTTTACAGATTTAAAAGACACGGCAGTCCTGCACCTGAAGACCGGATTTCCTATGGGATTCCAGATGTCTGTCATGTGTATCGGACAGCTTGCCATGCAGGCAGTGGTAAACTCACTGGGTACTGCAGCAGTTGCAGGATATACCGCAGCATCGAAAGCAGACCAGCTTTCTGTACTGGTAAACAATGCAATGATGACCGCAATTTCCAACTATGTGGCTCAGAATTTTGGTGCAGGTAGATGGGACCGTATCCGTCAGGGTGTGCGTGCCTGTCTGATTCAGACAGAAGCATTTAACCTGATCATGTGTATTGGAATTCTGCTGCTGAGACATCCGATCGTAAGAATGTTTCTCTCAGATCCCACAAAAGAAATCTATCACTATTCAGATATGTATCTGACGATTGTAGCTCCCTTTTACTTTGTGCTTGGACTGCTGGCAGTATACCGTACATCCATCCAGAGCATGCAGAATGGCAAAGCACCTTTTGCTGCCTGTATGATTGAACTGGTTATGCGAATTGCTGCAACAGTAGGTCTTTCCGGAATTATCGGATATACATCTGTATGTATTGCCAGTCCAATGGCATGGATCGGAGCCTGTGCACTTCTGATCCCGGTTTATTATAAGATGATGAAAGGAAATTGTGCAGCATTACTGAGAACGGAGTGACGGGTAACAAGATTTTGAGATAACAGCCGCAAGGTGACACTTTACAATGGAAAAACGGATAAAAATGTGCTATGCTATCTATCAACAGACAGAAATCCGTTGATTAAGGAGAGTGAATTATGCGTTTTGTAATTCAGAGAGTAATGCATTCAAAAGTGACAATTAATGGTGAAGTACGAGGCCAGATAGGCAAGGGTTTTATGGTTCTTATTGGAGTAGGAGAAGAAGATACCGTTGAAATCGCAGATAAAATGATCCATAAAATGGTTAATATGCGTATTTTCGAAGATGAAAACGGTAAGACGAATCTTGGTCTGAAGGAGGTGGGCGGAAGTCTTCTGCTTATTTCCCAGTTCACATTATATGCTGACTGTAAAAGAGGAAACAGACCTTCCTTTATAAGAGCAGGGGCCCCTGATATGGCTGAAAATCTGTACAAATACATAATTGCCAGATGCAAAGAACACATTGATATTGTCGAGCAGGGAGAATTTGGGGCAGATATGAAAGTGGAGCTTGTGAATGACGGTCCCTTTACAGTCATATTGGACAGTAATGAATTATAATTATCTGTAACTGTTCAGTATTTTACGGCAGATTGCTGGATGATTATCATTATCTATAACAAGAAAAAGATATGAAAAAAGCAGTTATAAATTATCAGAAAACAACAGGAATTGCAAGAGAGGAGCAGATTTATGAAAATCGGATTTATCGGATGCGGAAATATGGCTTCTGCCATGATCAGTGGTATGCTGAAAAAAGGACTTTATAAAAAAGATGAGATTATTGTTTCCAATCTTACAGAAGAAGGAAGCAAACGAAGCAGAGAAAAGCTGGGAGTGGTTACAACCCTGGATAACCATGAAGTGGTAAAAAACACAAAACTGGTTTTCCTGGCCGTGAAACCGCAGTTTTATGAAGAAGTGCTGAATGAAGTAAAAGATGAACTGACACCGGAACACACAGTTGTAGGCATTGCGCCGGGGAAAACTCTTGCCTGGTTAGAAGAAAAATGTGGACAGCCTCTGAAAGTGGTAAGAATGATGCCGAATACTCCTGCTCAGGTTGGGGAGGGTATGACTGGTGTATGTGCCAATGAGAAAGTATCGGCAGAAGAACTGGCTCAGATCTGTGAGATCACAGACAGCTTTGGACGTACAGAAGTAGTTCCGGAGCGTCTGATGGACGCAGTAAGTGCTGTAAGCGGATGTTCACCTGCATATGTTTTTATGTTCATAGAAGCAATGGCAGATGCTGCGGTAGCCCAGGGAATGCCAAGAAAACAGGCTTATCAGTTTGCTGCACAGGCTTTACTTGGAAGCGCAAAAATGGTACTGGAAACAGGCATGCATCCGGGAGAACTGAAGGATATGGTATGTTCACCGGCCGGAAGTACCATCGAGGGAGTAAGAATCCTGGAACAGAAGGGATTCAGAAGTGCTGTCTTTGAAGCTCTGAATGGAGCTGCTGAAAAAGGTAAAAAGATGTAATCTCAGTAACTCTAAGGCTCTGAAAATCCGCTAAAACCATAAAAAATCCGCTCAAACTCGCCGCAAAGCGGCTCAGACAGTGAGCGGATTTTTTATAACGCGAATTTCCAGAACCTAAGAGTTACTACAATTCCTGCAAATGCATATTAACAGAACAATATTTCGGAGCTGTTTTATTATAAATTCCTCTGACTCAAATGACTGTTGTGGTATTTACCGGAGTTTGTAACATCTTCTCCAAACCATACAGGTGGATTATAACTGAGTGCCTGTTCTTCAGAAGAAAATTCCACTTCTGCGAGATAGAGTCCCTCATAGGGGGCATCAAATACATCCAGTTCAATGGTGAGTCCGTCTTTTTCAGGAATAAGATAGCGGGTTTTGGAAATAAGGATTCCGTCAGCTTTTGGACGCATATGTTCGTAGGATTCTTTTGTAAGTGGAAGATTATATTCTTCGCGGGTCATAAGACCTTTGGATTTATAGGTGAGATAGTAGTTATCATCCTCTTTGCGGATACGGACTACCGGTGCGGTGGATAAGTAACCCTGTTCCAGTCTGTGATGTGGATAAGAATTAAGATCTGCAGGCAGATTTTCTTTGGATATTAAAAATTTGCGTTCGATTTCCATGAGAAATGTTCCTCCTTAAATATGAAATGACAGTACAGTTTTATGATTATGATAACACTTATGGTGAGTATGAGACAAGAAAAATATGTGTGATATTGAGAAAACAGTAACTTATTAAGAATGAATATAACCAACAACTTTAATATTATGTTGGAATATTTGAAAGATGGAGATATAATATTTGTAAGTGCGTAGCTGTAAATATTTCTCACGATCATAGCTGGAGATTATGCACTGATATTCAGAGGAGGCCGTATGAAATCAGATACAAAAAAATATTATAAAATACCACAGAAAATGCTGGAAATCTTCCTTGCGCGTGGTTATCAGGAACTTAGAGTGGAGGATCAGAGCCTGTTTGATCCGTATTATGACAGTATGAATGAACACTGGTCAGCCAACACCAGCTTTTTGAATTTGATTGGATGGAGGGATTCCTATCCCACCTACTTCAAAATAGCAGAAGGGCTTTTAATCAATATTACATATTTGAATACAGAAGGGTATCCGGTAGCTGTTCCGTTTGTAGGAAACTATACGGAGGAAAAGATAAAGAAAGCTATGCAGATCCTGAAGGAAGATTTTGCGGGATTTGATGCACAGCTGATCATTATGGATGTGGTTCCATGGATGCTTCCTTATTATGAAGCCAGCGGCATTCAGTTTGAAATAGAGGATAACCGTGATTATATGGATTATACCTTTACGCCTGAGCAGTTTCTGGCAGGTATGGATATGCAGGATGACCGTTACCGTTATAATTATTTCAAACGCAGATTTGCATATGAGACAGAAGAGATAACCCCTTTCCATCGGGAGGAGATCCGGGAATTTATGGAAAGAGAATGGTGTGGGGAGAAAACTTGTGAGGAGTGCCACTGTGGCTGCCTGCTCCGGGTGATTGACAATCTGGTTCCTGTTTTTGATAAAATCAGGATTAATGGAATTCTTGTAAGAGTAGAGGGGAAAATGGCAGGACTTTGTATTGTGAGCTGCCGTAACGGACTTGGCGTATATCAGTATAAAAATGCAGTTAACCGGATCAAGGGAATTAATGAGTATTTGTTGCGGGAAAGCTTTGAACGATATCTGCAGTCTGCAGATACGATCAATTACACAGAAGATATGGGAGTTGAAAATCTGCGTTATTATAAAGAGCATATGGCGCCTGCCCATACTCTGCTATCAAAACTTACATTAACAGAAAGAGGTTAAGGTGCATGGAACATAAGAGAAAAAAACAGTGGATTTTAATAATTATGCTGCTTTTGACAGTATGTTCTGTTTTTGTAGTGTATGCAGGCAGGGAATGGATGTTTACCAATCCTTTTAAACCTTATACATTTTCTTCAGTATCCTATGCATCCGGAGATGTGGATGGATGTACTTATGTGATTGATGATTCCAACAGGAAAATATTGAAAATATCTGCTGACGGAAGGCTTTTATGGCGGGCATGTGCCTCTGATAAAAGTTTTCTGAGTGCTGAGCGGGTTGTGGCAGACGGAGATGGGAATGTGTATCTTCATGATGTCCGTATTGAGCAGGGAGTTCAGATTGCCAGTGAAGGAATCGTCAAACTGTCATCAAAGGGAAAATATATATCAACGGTTGCTTCTGTAGAAGCAGAGAAGGGTAGTGTAAGGCGCAACATTGTGGGAATGGTACCCACCGAGCATGGTGTGATCTACATGCAAAAGGAAAAGGAGGGCATTCTGGTCAGTAACACAGAACAGGGAAGCTCGAAAGTTTTTTCTGTTGCTGATGCGCAGGACAGGATTTTGTGTTGTGCTTATGACAGAGACAGTGATAGCCTGTTTTATGTGACTTATGACGGTAAAATTTATAAATATACAGACAGCGGACAGGATGAACTGCTCTATGACAGTGATACAGTTGACGGAAGTATTCCGCAGGAGATCAGTTACTCGGATGGAGTGCTTTATTCAGCTGATATTGGTCTCAGGGATATCATACGGATACCCTGTGATATGGAAAATACAGGAAGTACAGACAGACTTACTGTGGAAGAGTCTTTGAAGGAAAGAGAGATTGCATATCATGTGAGTGCACCGGGAACCCTGGTTTCCTCTACCAATTATTCTGTTATATTGTGGGATGGAGAGGACTATGAACAGTTCTGGGACGTTCCGCTATCAGGAAAACTGCAGGTATGGAACTACCTGCTGTGGGCTGCCTGTGCAGTGATTGTCGCTGCTGTTTTGTTTTTTGCGGTGACTTTGTTAAAGATACTGGTAAAAAAATTCAGCTTTTATGCAAAGATTACCATGGCAGTCATAGGGATTATTGTGGGAGTTGCGGCTCTGTTTATTGGCACCTTGTTTCCGCAGTTTCAAAGTCTGCTGGTCGATGAAACCTATACAAGAGAGAAATTTGCCGCATCAGCAGTAACAAACAGACTTCCTGCAGATGCATTTCAGAGGCTGGAAAAGCCTTCTGATTTTATGAATGAGGATTACAGACAGGTCCGGCAGGTGGTAAGGGATGTATTCTTCTCGGATTCTGACAGTTCACAGGATCTGTACTGTGTACTTTATAAAGTAAAAGACGGAACGGTTACCCTGGTCTATACCCTGGAGGATATCTGTGTGTCCTATCCCTATGACTGGGAATATGAAGGCACAGATCTTCAGGAGGTTATGGAGCAGGGGGCTACAAAAACCTATGCTACAAACTCAAGCTCCGGAAGCTTTGTATTTATCCATAGTCCCATCCGGGATAAAAGCGGAGATATTATTGGGATTATAGAAGTCGGAACAGATATGAACAGTCTGACAGAGAAAAGCAGAGAGATCCAGGTGTCTCTGATCATCAACCTGATTGCAATTATGGTAGTATTTTTCATGCTTACCTTTGAGGTGATTTATTTTATAAAGGGAAGGCAGGAACTGAAAAGACGAAAACAGGAGGAAAACAATAGCAGACTTCCTGTGGAAATTTTCAGATTTATTGTATTTCTTGTTTTCTTTTTTACAAATCTGACCTGTGCGATTCTTCCCATCTATGCAATGAAGATTTCTGAGAAGATGTCAGTACAGGGATTATCACCGGCCATGCTTGCAGCAGTTCCTATATCTGCAGAGGTGTTATCCGGCGCCATTTTCTCAGCACTTGGCGGAAAGGTAATACATAAGCTTGGGGCAAAGAGATCTGTTTTTGTAAGCTCTGTACTGCTTACAGCAGGACTTGGATTGCGAGTGGTTCCCAATATATGGCTGCTTACTTTAAGCGCCCTGCTTCTTGGAGCAGGCTGGGGAGTATTGCTTTTACTTGTCAATCTTATGATCGTGGAGCTTCCTGATGAGGAGAAGAACAGAGCCTATGCCTATTACAGTGTATCCTCCCTGAGCGGTGCAAACTGTGCAGTTGTGTTTGGTGGCTTCCTTCTGCAATGGATGTCCTATACAGCGTTGTTTGCTGTCACTGCAGTACTCAGTGTGCTGCTGTTTCTGGTAGCAAATAAGTATATGAGTAAATATACTTCAGATAACGAAGAGGAGAACTGCGAAACAGAAGATACACATATGAATATTGTTCAGTTTATCTTTCGTCCAAGGATTATTAGTTTTTTCCTGCTGATGATGATTCCGCTTCTGATCTGTGGATATTTCCTGAATTATATGTTTCCTATTGTTGGTTCTGAATGGGGACTTTCGGAAACCTATATTGGATATACCTATCTTTTAAACGGAATTTTTGTACTGATCCTGGGAACTCCTCTTACGGAATTCTTTTCCAACAGGGGTTGGAAGCATTTTGGGCTTGCAGCAGCTGCGTTTATTTATGCAGCAGCTTTTCTGGAGGTGGCAATGCTTCAGAATATACCATCTCTTCTGATCGCACTGGCATTGATTGGAGTTGCAGACAGCTTTGGGATTCCATTACTTACCAGTTATTTTACAGATCTGAAGGATGTAGAACGGTTTGGATATGACAGAGGACTTGGGGTTTACAGCCTGTTTGAGAATGGTGCACAGTCTCTGGGTTCCTTTGTGTTTGGCTATGTGCTGGTCCTTGGTGTAGGCAGAGGCCTTATCTTTGCGCTGATTCTTGTGAGTGTGCTTTCAGCAGCTTTCCTGATCAGCACCACATTTGCAGCACACAGAGACAAAAAGGAGGTCAAAGAACATGGAAAAAAGACGAAAACTGAATGTTGAGCTGATTAAATTTCTGATCGGTTCCATGCTGGTGGTTGGGGGTTTAATGCTTCTTGGAAGCTCTCTTGTGAATAATAGACAGTATAGAAAATTTTATAATGATAAAGCACTTGAAATTGCGAAGACGGTATCAGATCAGGTAAATGGAGATTTTATCGAAGAACTGTGTAAAGAGATAGATACGGAAGAATTTGAACAGATCCAGAAAGAAGCAGTAGCGGCTGATGATGAACAGCCGATCATAGACTGGCTTAAAGAGAAAGGCATGTATCAGAATTATGAGAGGATAAATGAATATCTTCATTCTATACAGGCAGATATGAATATTGAATATCTGTATATTCAGATGATCCAGGATCATTCCAGTGTGTATCTGTTTGATCCTTCGTCAGGCTATCTGACTCTTGGCTATAAGGAAGAGCTTTCGAAAAGATTTGATAAACTGAAAGGAAACGAACGCTTGGAGCCTACTGTGAGCAGAACAGAATTTGGATGGCTGTCATCTGCGGGAGAGCCGGTACTTTCATCTGATGGAGAGAAATGTGCAGTTGCCTTTGTAGATATTGACATGACAGAGATTGTCAGAAATACCATTCGTTTTACTGTACTGATGGTATGCCTTTGCATTCTGATCATCCTGGCTGCCGGTATGGGCATATCCAGAAAAATCAAAAAGAGAATCTCCCGGCCCATTGAGCTGCTTACGGAAGCAACACACAAATTTGGCAATGGCGAGGAAGGGTATGATGAGAACAACATCGTAGATCTTGATATTCATACCAGAGATGAGATAGAAGAACTTTATCATGCAACCCAATCCATGCAGAAAAGCATTATTAATTATATGGATAACCTTACCCGGGTGACTGCTGAGAAGGAACGTATCGGAGCAGAGCTGAACGTGGCAACACAGATCCAGGCTTCCATGCTCCCATGTATATTCCCTGCATTTCCTGACAGAGACGAGATGGATATTTATGCGACCATGACACCGGCAAAGGAAGTTGGCGGAGATTTTTATGATTTCTTTATGGTTGATGACAGGCATATGGCGATTGTTATGGCTGATGTTTCCGGCAAAGGAGTTCCGGCAGCCCTTTTCATGGTTATCGGCAAAACCCTGATCAAGGATCATACACAGCCGGGCAGAGACCTGGGAGAAGTCTTTACAGAGGTCAATAATATTCTGTGTGAATCCAATGAAAACGGAATGTTCATTACAGCCTTTGAGGGTGTGCTGGATCTTGTGACCGGTGAATTCAGGTATGTAAACGCCGGACATGAAATGCCGTTTGTTTACCGCAGGGAAACCAACACCTATGAAGCCTACAAAATACGTGCTGGTTTCGTCCTTGCAGGGATAGAGGACATCGTATATAAGGAACAAAAGCTTCAGCTGAATATCGGAGACAAAATATTCCAGTATACAGATGGAGTGACAGAGGCAACGGATAAGGACAGGCAGCTGTACGGAATGGACAGACTGGATCATGTTCTGAATCAGCAGTGCTTAAGCAGTAATCCGGAAGAAACTCTGAAGCTTGTAAAGGCGGATATTGACGCTTTTGTAGGAGGCAATGACCAGTTTGATGATATTACAATGCTGTGTCTTGAGTATACAAAGAAAATGGAGAATCAGAGACTTTTGAATAACTGTTGATGCTGTGAAGTGAAGTGCGGATATGTGACTGGAAATATAAAAAAGAAAGCGGACAACAGAATGGATCATACAGACGAATACATAAAAGAAATCTCAGAAAAAATCGACAGTAAGAAAGGCTATTATGCTGAAATCAGCAATAAGATCTGGGAATTTGCAGAGCCCAGATTCCAGGAATACAGATCTTCTGAATTGCTGCAGCATGTATTAAAACAGGTAGGGTTTTCCATCAAAGCAGATCTGGCAGGAGAGAAGACTGCATTTATTGCAGAATATGGATCAGGAAAACCAGTCATAGCATTCCTTGGAGAATTTGATGCACTGCCGGGACTTTCACAGAAGGCAGATGCAGCAGAAAGAATTCCTGCAAATACTGGTAGTTGTGGTCATGGATGCGGCCATCAGCTTATCGGAACAGGAACTCTTGCCTCTGTCATTGCATTAAAAGACTTTGTGAAAGAACACAACCTGCAAGGCACAATCCGTTATTACGGCTGCCCTGCTGAAGAAAATGCAGGCGGCAAGGCCTTTCTTGTACGTGATGGCTATTTCAATGACTGTGACCTGGCTCTTTGCTGGCACCCGGAGCAGGGGCGGCGTGCATGCTACGGAAGTACCAAGGCAAATTTCAGAGTATTTTTTACATTCCACGGAACTTCGGCCCATGCATCCATGTGTCCCGAACTGGGCCGCTCTGCACTGGATGCAGTAGAGCTTATGGATGTGGGCGTAAACTACATGCGTGAACACATGATAGATGAGGCCAGGATCCACTATGCCATAACAGATACAGGCGGAGATGCCCCAAATGTAGTCCAGTCCAGGGCTCAGGTACTTTATGCTATCCGCGCCCCAAAGATCACCCAGGTAAAAGAACTCTATAACCGCGTATGCAACATAGCCAGGGGCGCAGCACTTATGACTGAAACTACTGTAGAAATACGCCAGGTAGCGGCATATTCAAACCTGATCTCCAGCAAAATCCTGGCAGATCACATGAATGCGTATCTGGAAAAACTGGGTCCGATCACTTACACTGAAGAAGAATATGCCTACGCACAAAAATTCCAACAGTCCCTCTCAGATCAGGACAAAAATCAACTCCCCACAATTGCCCGGGACTACTTCGGCCCCAAAGCTGCTGAAGTAATGAAAAAACCAATCTTTGAGCCAATGGCATACCAGAATTTGTACAGTGATCTCAAATACTCCACTGATGTGGGCGATGTAAGCTGGCTGGTACCAACCGTCCATCTCAACATCCCAACATTCGCAGCAGGAACCGCCCTCCACTCCTGGCAGGCAGCAGCCCAGGGAAAATCCTCGATCGCTCAAAAAGGAATGCTCTACGCCGCTAAGATCATGGCTCTCACAGCCATAGACTTCCTGCAAAAACCAGAGTTAGTAAATAAAGCCAGAGAAGAACTGACAGAAACTTTAAACGGTGAAACATATCCCGATCCATTGCCGAAAGACTTGAAACCAGAGATATGGTAGAAGCAGAAAGCTCCAAACAAACATTGTAACTCCAAACCAAAAATGCTATAATCCATTTCAGAAAATAGGATGAAACTTTTACAAAAAAATCAATCAGGAGGAACCCAAAATGAGCAAAAAAGTATACATTTTCCTCGCCGACGGCTTCGAAGATATCGAAGGCCTTACAGTAGTAGATCTTCTCCGCCGTGCCGGCATTGATATCAAAACTGTATCAATCAAAGAAACCAAACAGATCCAGACATCTCACGGTATCACCATGCTCACTGATACAACATTCGCAGAAACAGACTTCGCAGATGCCGACATGCTTGTCCTCCCGGGAGGAATGCCGGGAACCAAATATCTTGCAGGATACAAACCACTTACAGACCTTCTGACAGATTTCAACAGCAAAGGCAAAAAAATCGCCGCTATCTGTGCTGCACCAAGTGTATTCTCAGGTCTTGGATTCCTCAAAAACCGCAAAGCCACCTCTTATCCGTCCTTCATGGAAATTATTGCAGGAGACGGTGCCAAGACCAGCGAAGACAATGTGGTAGTAGATGGAAATATAACCACCAGCCGTGGTCTGGGAACAGCTGTAGACTTCGCACTTTCCCTGATTTCACAGCTTGAAAATGACGAAAAAGCAAAAGAAATCGCAGAATCAGTAGTATATACCCGCTAAATCGTCCTCAAACCCTTATTTTTATGCGAAAAAACACTAGCACTTTTGGATTTTTTGTGCTATACTGCTACAATGACTGTAAATATATAATTGAGTTATAGAGAGGTCTCCCGCTTCTGCAACAGTGGGAGCGGAGCTTAGACTTAAATATATAGAAATAGGTAAAAACTGTGAATGATATAACGCAGCTGAAAAACCAGTCGCAAAATATAACCTGAATTTAAGGAGGAACATTGTAACATGAGTTTACAGGTGGAAAAAATGGAAAAAAACATGGCTAAACTTACTATCGAAGTTGCCGCTGAAGATTTAGAAAAAGCAATGCAGAATGCATACCAGAAAGCAAAAGGAAGAATTTCCATCCCTGGATTCCGTAAAGGAAAAGCTCCAAGAAAAATGATCGAGCAGATGTATGGCAAAGGAGTATTCCTTGAAGATGCTGTTAACGCTCTGATTCCGGAACACTACAGCAAAGCATTAGCTGAATGCGAACTTGAGATTGTTTCCCAGCCGACAATCGACATTACACAGGCTGAGCCTGGAAAAGCATTCATCTTCACAGCAGAAGTTGCTGTTAAACCGGAAGTTACATTAGGTGATTACAAAGGTGTAGAAGTACCGAAAACTGAAATCACAGTAACAGACGAAGACGTAGAAGCTGAACTCAAGAAAGAGCAGGAGAAAAACTCCAGAACAATCAGCGTAGAAGACCGCGCAGCTCAGTTAAATGATATCGTAACAATCGACTTCGAAGGATCTGTAGACGGAGTACCTTTCGATGGCGGACAGGCTACAGAGTATCCTCTGACACTTGGTTCCAACACATTTATCCCGGGATTCGAGGAACAGCTTGTTGGTGCTAAAGTTGGCGATGATGTAGACGTAAAAGTTACATTCCCTGAAGAATATCAGGCAAAAGAACTTGCAGGTAAAGAAGCGATCTTCAAATGCGCAGTTAAGAAGATCGAAGCAAAAGAACTTCCTGAACTGGATGATGATTTTGCAAAAGATGTTTCTGAGTTCGATACACTTGCAGAGTACAAAGAGCATGTAAAAACAAATCTTGAAGATAAGAAAGCAGACGAAGCAAAACGTGCAAAAGAAGATGCAGCAGTAGATAAAGCAATCGAAAATGCACAGATGGATATTCCGGAAGCTATGCTTATGACACAGTGCCGTCAGATGCTTGATGATTTCAGCAGAAGAATGCAGTCTCAGGGATTATCCATGGATCAGTACTTCCAGTTCACAGGCATGACTGCTGACAAGATGATGGAAGACATGAAACCACAGGCATTAAAGAGAATCCAGACAAGACTGGTTCTTGAGAAAGTAGCAGAAGTTGAGAACATTCAGCCGACAGAGGAAGAAGTAAACGAAGAGATCTCCAAGATGGCTGAAGCATACAAAATGGAAGCTGACAAGTTAAAAGAATTACTTGGAGAGCGTGAACTTGAGCAGATGAAGAAAGACATGGCTGTACAGAAAGCAGTTACTGTTATCGCTGACGCTGCTAAGGAAGTTTAATTTTAAAGTAATCGAATTTTAAGAACCGGAAAGAGACAGGCTCAGATGTCTGCCTCTTTCGGAAAAAGTCAGCCGCGTAAATGGAGGCGTTTATATGAGTTTAGTACCTTATGTCATTGAACAGACAAGCAGGGGAGAGAGAAGCTATGATATCTATTCAAGGCTTCTGAAGGACAGAATCATTTTTCTTGGTGAGGAAGTAAATGATGTGAGTGCAGGACTGATCGTATCACAGCTTCTTTTCCTGGAAGCAGAAGATCCCGGTAAAGATATTCAGCTGTATATCAACAGCCCGGGCGGTTCCGTAACAGCCGGCATGGCGATCTATGATACCATGCAGTATATTAAATGCGATGTTTCTACCATTTGTCTTGGAATGGCTGCCAGCATGGGTGCCTTTCTTCTGGCAGGCGGTGCAAAAGGAAAGAGATTTGCTCTTCCGCATTCCACTATCATGATCCATCAGCCATCCGGCGGTGCGCAGGGACAGGCAACAGAGATCCAGATCGTGGCAGATCATATCGCACAGACAAAGAGAACTTTAAATGAGTTATTGGCTGCAAATACCGGTCAGCCGATAGAAGTTGTTGAGCGTGATACAGACCGGGACAACTATATGACTGCTGAAGAAGCAAAGGCATATGGACTGATTGACGGTGTAGTCATGCATAAATAATGCGAAAGATAAGACTCCTGTGAATCGTCACAGGAGTCTTATTAGTTAGTATAGAGAAAGGACAGACATAAATTCATGGCAGAAAAAATGAGAGAAGGAAAAGTAAGATGCTCCTTTTGCCAGAAGACAGAAGATCAGGTAAGAAAACTGATCGCAGGTCCGGATGGCAAAGTATTTATATGCGACGAGTGCATTGGCATCTGCTCAGAGATCATGGAGGAAGAATTAAATCCTTATGATGACGAGGTTTTGAATTCTGATATTAATCTGTTAAAACCGGAAGAGATCCATGCAGTTCTGGATGATTATGTAATTGGTCAGGATGCAGCAAAAAAGGCTCTTTCCGTTGCTGTTTATAATCACTATAAAAGAATCCTTGCATCAAAAAATTCTGATGTAGAGCTTCAGAAGAGTAATATTCTGATGCTTGGACCTACAGGTTCAGGTAAAACTCTGCTGGCTCAGACACTTGCCAGACTTCTGAATGTACCGTTTGCTATTGCAGATGCTACTACACTGACAGAAGCCGGATATGTAGGAGAGGATGTTGAGAATATTCTTCTCAAGATCATTCAGGCAGCAGATTATGATATTGAACGTGCACAGTACGGAATTATCTATATTGATGAGATTGATAAGATCACAAGAAAATCTGAGAATCCATCCATAACCCGCGATGTTTCCGGTGAAGGCGTGCAGCAGGCACTTCTGAAGATTCTGGAAGGTACAGTGGCAAGTGTTCCGCCTCAGGGTGGCCGCAAGCATCCTCATCAGGAGTTTCTTCAGATTGATACAACCAATATTCTGTTTATCTGCGGCGGTGCTTTTGACGGAATCGAGAAGATCATTGAGTCCAGACAGGATACCAAGTCCATCGGTTTCGGTGCAGAGGTTTCTGTTAAGGAAGACAGAAATGTGGGTGAGATCCTGAAGGATGTAATGCCGGAAGACTTTATCAAATTCGGTCTGATTCCTGAGTTTATCGGTCGTGTGCCGGTAGTTGTAACTCTGGATGCGCTGGATGAGAATGCGCTGATCAGTATTCTGAAAGAGCCGAAGAACTCACTTACCAAACAGTATCACAGATTATTTGAACTGGATGGTGTTGAACTTGATTTTGAAGATGATGCACTTGAACTGGTCGCAAAGAAATCTCTGGAACGTAAGACAGGAGCCAGAGGTTTGCGTGCGATCATGGAAGGTTCACTGATGGATCTGATGTATAAGATTCCGTCAGATGACACGATTCGCAAGTGTACAATTACCAAAGATGTAGTAGATGGCACCGGTGAGCCGGAGATCGTCCGCGGAGAAGCTCCTGCACAGGCGAAGACAGCCGGAAGCAGAAGAACGTCCCGGACACACAAGAAGGATAAACCGGAAACAGCCTGATGAAAGGGACTGAACAATAAATGACAAATCAGAATATAGTGCTGCCTGCGATCGCTCTCAGGGGGACTACCATCCTTCCCGGGATGATCGTTCATTTTGATGTGAGCAGGGAGCGTTCTGTCAAGGCGATTGAAGCTGCCATGCTTCATGACCAGAAGATTTTTCTGGTTACTCAGATTGATCCTGAGGTGGAATCACCGGATCTGGCAGGTGTATATCATGTAGGAACCATTGCCTATATCAAACAGGTTGTGAAACTTCCGCAGAACCTTTTGCGGGTACTTGTAGAGGGAACGGGAAGAGCCACACTTGTGAAATTTGAGCAGGAGTTTCCGTTTATCAGAGGTGAGATCACACCTGTTGATGAAGAAGAAATGCAGATGCCGGAACCAGTGATGGAAGCCATGCACAGAAGCCTTAAGGAATTATTCCACAGATACTGCATGGAAAATGGAAAAGTCAGCAAAGAGCTGGTAGCACAGATTTTAAATATAGATAATGTTGAGGAACTGGTTGAGCAGATTGCCGTAAATATTCCTTTATCCTATCAGAATAAGCAGAAAATCCTGGAGGCACTTACACTGGAGGAACGTTATGAAGTTCTGGGCGCAATCCTTGGAAATGAGATTGAGATCATGCAGATTGGCAGAGATCTCCAGAAAAAAGTGAAAGCCAGAATTGATAAGAATCAGAGAGAATATATTCTCAGAGAGCAGCTGAAACTGATACGTGAGGAACTGGGTGAGGATAATACTGCGGATGACGCAGAGGAGTTTAAGAAGAAACTCCAGGAACTTCAGGCCAGTGATGAGGTAAAAGAGAAGATCGGCAAAGAAATCGAGAGATTTAAGAATACCAACAGCAATGTATCCGAGAATGCAGTATTGCGTGGTTATATTGAGACCATGCTGGCACTGCCGTGGGAGAAGAAATCCACAGATTCTGATGATCTGAAAGAAGCATGGAAAGTACTTCAGGAAGGTCATTACGGCCTGAAAGATGTGAAGGAGCGTGTGATGGAGTTCCTTTCTGTCCGCAAACTGACACATAAGGGAAAAAGCCCGATCCTTTGTCTGGTAGGACCTCCAGGAACAGGTAAAACATCCATTGCCCGATCTATTGCAGAAGCAATGCATAAGAAATATGTACGCATCTGTCTGGGCGGTGTGAGAGATGAGGCTGAGATCCGGGGGCACAGAAAAACTTATGTAGGAGCAATGCCGGGAAGGATCACTGCGGCATTACAACAGGCAGGAGTGAGCAATCCTCTGATGCTTCTGGATGAGATTGACAAGACCAGCAGTGATTATAAAGGAGATACTTCTGCGGCACTTCTTGAGGTGCTTGATCCGGAACAGAACAGCAGATTTATGGATCATTATATAGAGGTTCCACAGGATCTTTCAGAAGTACTGTTTATTGCAACTGCAAACGATGTTCAGGGCATTCCGAGACCACTTCTTGACCGTATGGAACTGATCGAGATCGCAGGTTATACTGAGAATGAGAAGGAACATATTGCAAAGGAACATCTGATTCCGAAGCAGATGGAAGAGAACGGTATCGAGAAAGGTAAACTGACAATCCAGTCAGCGGCTCTTAAGAAGATCATCAACAATTATACAAAAGAAGCCGGAGTTCGAAACCTGGAGAGAACCATCGGACAGATATGCAGAAAAACTGCACGTCTGATCATGGAAGAAGATAAAAAGAAAGTTACAGTGACTTCAAAGAATCTGTCAGATTTTCTTGGAAAAGAGCATTTTAACTATCTTATGGCAAATAAGAAAGATGAGATTGGTATTTCCCGCGGGCTTGCCTGGACACAGGTGGGCGGCGATACACTGCAGATTGAAGTCAATGTAATGCCCGGAAAAGGTGAGCTGATGCTTACCGGACAGTTGGGAGATGTTATGAAAGAGTCTGCACAGGCAGGTATTACTTACATTCGTTCCATTGCTTCTGACTATAAAGTTGAGCCGGAATTTTTCCAGGAAAACGATATTCATGTGCATATTCCGGAAGGGGCAGTACCAAAAGACGGACCATCCGCAGGTATTACCATGGCAACTGCAATCCTTTCCGCAATTATTAAGAAGCCGGTAAGGGCAGACCTTGCAATGACCGGTGAGATCACACTGAGAGGAAGAGTTCTTCCGATCGGCGGTTTGAAAGAAAAACTTCTTGCGGCAAAATATGCGAAGATCAAAGAGGTGTTAGTGCCGGCAGAAAACAAACCGGATATTCAGGAATTAGATAAGGAAATCACAGACGGACTTACCATTACCTTTGTAAGTTCGATGAAGGAAGTGCTTAATAAGGCACTGGTATAAAATAAATGGTCAGTCAGTAAAGATTGACCATTTGTTGTGAAAAAAGAGAGGAAATCAATGGTTATTAAGAATGTATCATTAGATATCGTATGCGGTATTACCAGCAAACTCCCGGACACCAACAGACCGGAGGTTGCATTTGCAGGAAAATCAAATGTGGGAAAATCATCGCTGATCAACGGGCTGATGAACCGGAAATCTCTTGCCAGAACAAGTGCACAGCCGGGAAAAACACAGACCATTAACTTTTATAATATCAATGAAGCCATGTATCTGGTAGACCTTCCTGGTTACGGATACGCAAAGGTTTCACAGTCTGAGAAGGAAAAATGGGGCAAGATGATCGAAAGATATCTTCATACATCCAAAAACCTGAAGGCGGTTTTCCTTCTTATTGATATCCGTCATGATCCGTCTGCAAATGACAAGATGATGTATGACTGGATTCTGAACAATGGCTATGAGCCGATCATTATTGCAACGAAGCTTGACAAGCTCAAACGAAGCCAGGTTCAGAAAAATATCAAAGCAATCAAAGAAGGGCTGAAGCTGAGCAAAGATGGCATTATTATTCCTTTCTCTGCTGAGACGAAGCAGGGAAGAGATGAGATCTGGGCTCTGATTGACGAGTTGACCGGACTGGCAGCTACTGAAGAAGCCTGAAAAAATAAATATTCGCTGTTTACTGACGGGATTTTTTTCCTGTGAAAATAAGCAGCAGACAGACAAAATACGAGGACAAAAAATATTATGGGAATTATCAAGGCATTCAAGCTGGGATTTGACTATCTCAAGTATGATGAAGATGGTAACGTGCAGGATACGCAGCGTGCTGTCAATGATGTAAACCTGGACATTGAAGCCGGACAATTCGTGGCTGTTCTGGGACATAATGGTTCCGGAAAATCTACTCTTGCAAAGCACCTGAATGCGCTGTTGCTTCCGACGGAAGGAACTTTGTGGGTAGATGGGATTGACACGTCTAAAGAGCCGGAATTATGGAAAGTCCGACAGAAAGCGGGCATGGTTTTTCAGAATCCTGACAATCAGATCATAGGAACTGTAGTAGAAGAAGACGTAGGGTTCGGACCGGAGAATATGGGTGTGCCCACAGAGAAAATCTGGGAGCGTGTAGATGAGAGCCTGAAAAAAACAGGAATGACATCCTATCGTTATCATTCTCCGAATAAACTTTCCGGCGGACAGAAGCAGAGAGTTGCAATTGCCGGTGTCATGGCAATGCGTCCGAAATGCATCATTCTGGATGAGCCAACTGCAATGCTGGATCCGAATGGACGAAAGGAAGTTCTTGAGGCAGTCAGTGACCTTAACAGACGGGAAGGAGTGACAGTCATTCTGATCACCCACTATATGGAAGAAGTTGTTCATGCGGACAAGGTATATGTTATGGACAACGGAGAAGTGGTGATGCAGGGAACACCCAGAGAGATTTTCTCACAGGTGGAAACTCTGAAAGAATACAGACTGGATGTGCCGCAGGTAACACTTCTGGCACACGAACTTCATAAAGCCGGAGTGGATGTTCCGGAGGGAATACTGACTACAGAGGAGCTGGTGAATGCCTTATGTCAATAGAATTAAAAAATGTAACTTATACCTACAGTCCGGGAACTGCCTATGAGATCCATGCGTTGAAAGATATCAATCTTTCTATTCCGGACGGACAGTTTATCGGAATTATCGGACATACAGGAAGTGGGAAATCTACACTGATCCAGCATTTCAATGCGCTGATCCGTCCGACTTCCGGTACGATCACTTATAATGGAGAGGATATCTGGGGAGAGAAATATGATCGTCGTGCCCTGCGAAGCGAGGTTGGTCTTGTATTTCAGTATCCGGAGCATCAGCTCTTTGAGAATGATGTGCTTTCTGATGTATGCTTTGGTCCCATGAATCAGGGATTATCCAGGGAAGAGGCAGAAGTAGAAGCAAAGAAAGCACTGCAGCACGTAGGTTTCAAGGAGAAAAATTTCAGTAAATCCCCTTTTGAGCTTTCTGGCGGACAGAAGAAAAGAGTTGCTATTGCCGGTGTACTGGCAATGAATCCGAAAATTCTTATTCTGGATGAGCCAACTGCAGGTCTGGATCCGAAAGGACGAGATGATATCCTTGACCAGATCGCAGAGCTTCATAAAGTAAGAGGGATTACTATTATCCTTGTATCCCACAGCATGGAGGATATTGCAAAATATGCGGAGAGACTGATCGTAGTCAATGACGGAGAAATCGCATATGACGATGCTCCCAAAGCAGTATTTGCTCATTACAGAGAGCTGGAAGCCATGGGACTTGCAGCACCGCAGATCACTTATATCATGCATGCGCTGAAGGAAAAAGGTCTGGATGTAGATGTAACTGCCACGACGGTGGATGAGGCAAAAGAGAATATCCTTGCAGTTTTAAGAAAATGTAATCCCGGGAAATTGTCCGGTGACAAACAATCTGTTTCAGACAGTCAGTCGAAAAAAGAAAATGCCAAAGCAGAAACCTTAATTAGTGAGATGGAAGCTGATCTGACTGAGGATGGGACGAAAGAGTCTCATTCAGATACGCCTGATGAAGATTTAAGCGTTCAGAAGGAAACAATGGATAAAAAGTCTGCAGAACAAGAAGAGAATGAGGGAGGGCAGGAAGTATGATCCGAGACATTACAATAGGACAGTATTATCCTGCAGATTCCGTTCTGCACAAAATGGATCCGAGAGCAAAGCTGGTGGGTACGCTGGTGTTCATCATCTCTGTCTTTGTATTCCATACATTTCCGGGATATGCAGTGGCAACTATATTTCTGGCAGCGATGATCATTCTTTCCAAAGTTCCTGTGAAATTTATGTTCAAGGGACTGAAGGCAATCGTGATGCTTCTTATGATCACAGTGGTATTTAATATATTTCTGACACCCGGAAAGGTTCTCTGGCAGTGGGGAATCCTGCATGTGACAGAGGAGGGCCTGAAGCTGGCCGGAAGAATGGCCATCCGCCTGACGTATCTGGTGATCGGTTCTTCTCTTATGACGCTGACTACCACACCCAATCAACTTACAGATGGTCTGGAACGACTTCTCAGGCCGTTAAATAAACTTCATGTGCCAATCCACGAGATTGCCATGATGATGTCTATTGCGCTGCGTTTTATCCCAATCCTTATGGAGGAAACCGATAAGATCATGAAAGCACAGATTGCACGTGGCGCAGATTTTGAAACCGGAAATATAATTCAGAAGGCAAAAAATATGATTCCGCTTCTGGTTCCGCTGTTTATTTCTGCGTTCAGAAGAGCAAATGATCTGGCCATGGCCATGGAAGCAAGGTGCTATCATGGAGGGGATAACAGAACCCAGATGAAGCCATTGCGTTATGAGTCCAGAGACTACATTTCCTATGTGGTGATGTGGGCTTATCTGGGAATCGCCATTATTTTCAGGATTGTGGGAATCTGAGAAAGTACTGATATAATTTATAAAGATATTTTATATGCTGTAATCCGGTAGGAAAGGATTACAGCATATTGTTTATTTTGTTATAACAAAAGTTTTCAATTTTTATGGAGGAAAACAGATGAAAAGAATTGGTCTTGTAGTTGCATATGACGGCACAAACTATTGCGGCTGGCAGACACAGCCAAACGGGATTACCGTGCAGGGGGTTTTAAATGAAACACTGTCCGAGCTTCTTGGCGAGAAGATAGAAACGATCGGTGCAAGCCGTACAGACGCAGGGGTTCATGCCATGGGAAATGTGGCAGTATTTGACACCAACACACGCATTCCCGGAGAAAAGATTTCCTATGCACTGAACCAGCGGCTTCCGGGAGATATCCGTATTCAGCTCTCCGAAGAAGTAGAACCGGATTTCCATCCCCGCTACTGCGACAGCGAAAAAACATATGAATACCGCATCCTGAACCGCAAATTTCCGGTTCCGACAGAGCGCTTATACACCTATTTCTATCACTATAAACTGGATGTAGATAAGATGAAAGCTGCAACCTCATACCTGATTGGACAGCATGATTTTGCTTCTTTTTGCGGTGCAAAAGCGCAGGTAAAAACAACCATTCGTACAGTAACAGGAATTGATGTATGGCGTGACGGAGACATCGTAACTATCCGCGTAACAGGAACAGGATTCCTTTACAACATGGTTCGTATTATCGCAGGAACGTTGATAGAAGTAGGAAACGGTCAATATCCACCGGAGAGAGTAAAGACAATCCTGGAAGCCTGCAACCGCGAAACGGCAGGCCCGACAGCTCCGGCACAGGGATTAACATTGATGGGAATTGAATTTTTTGACTAATCTATAAAATGTAAAAATCATTGCATGCTACATTTTTTCAGACTGAATGACTGAAATGTAGCATGCGATTTTTTTACAACAATGAGTATGGAAAACAAAAAACGGGGGAGTAACGAAAAAAGTTGAAAAAACGACACAAAACCTATTGACAGAACAGAACCCTTATAATATAATAACCAAATGTGACGTAGTGCGAGATGCTTAAGCCAAATAGCCCAGGCGAAAGTATTTATCAGCGGTTTCGGACATTTCCGCATTTTTAGCACCGGCGTTTCCAATAACTTATATTCGCGGGAAATTCCGCGGTTAATTAAACTATCGTTGATAAATAACAGGAGGTAAAACCATGCAGACTTATATGGCTAATCCAGATAAAATCGAAAGAAAATGGTATGTAGTTGACGCTGATGGATGTACTCTTGGCCGTCTGGCATCCGGAGTAGCAAGCGTTTTAAGAGGAAAAAATAAACCACAGTTTACACCACACGTAGACACAGGTGATTATGTAATCATCGTAAACGCTGACAAGATCAAAGTTACAGGTAAGAAATTAGAGCAGAAAATCTACTACAATCACTCCGATTATGTAGGTGGAATGAGAGAAACCACATTAAAAGAAATGTTAGCAAAGAAACCTGAGAGAGTTATCGAGCTCGCAGTTAAAGGTATGCTTCCAAAAGGACCTTTAGGAAGAAGCATGTACACAAAACTTTTCGTATATGCAGGACCGGAACACAAACATGAAGCTCAGAAACCAGAAGCTTTAACATTTTAATTAGGAGGTAGAAAACATTGGCTAGCGCAAAATTCTACGGAACAGGAAGAAGAAAAAAATCAATTGCAAGAGTTTATCTTGTACCTGGAACCGGTAAGATCACAATCAATAAAAGAGATATCGATGAATATTTTGGATTAGATACACTGAAAGTTATCGTTCGTCAGCCTTTAGCTGCAACAGAAACAGAAGGCAAATTTGACGTATTAGTTAACGTTCATGGCGGTGGATACACAGGACAGGCTGGTGCTATCAGACATGGTGTTGCAAGAGCCCTTCTTCAGGCCGACAACGACTACAGACCAGTTCTGAAAGCTGCTGGATTCTTAACTCGTGACCCACGTATGAAAGAACGTAAGAAATACGGTCTCAAAGCAGCTCGTCGCGCTCCGCAGTTCAGCAAGCGATAATCGACTGCTCAGACTATATCAAAATGGTTCAAAAGCCCCGGAGAATCAAGGTTTTCCGGGGTTTTCTTATACCTAAATGGGCTGATATAGTTTAACCTCATTTGACCAAACGAGAGCCGTTTTCACCCAATTTTTAGTGGTTAAATATAGGACAACCAGAGAGCGATTCCGGGGGTATTTTTGAGGGTGATTTGGCACTCTCAGACACTGGATTTTTCACTGGAGGGTTTGGCATAATCTGACCAAATCTGAACAATTAAATACGATTCTAATGCAGGCACTCAGTGACAAATAACTGGGTGCTTTTTTCATTTCAGAAACTTGTATTCCGGCGATAGAAAGAGCCGACACTTCACTTTTTATTTTGGAGTGGCGGCTTTTTCTATTTCCAGAAGCAACAGCAACAATTAGAAATGAGGTGAAGTTAATGAACACGCAAATCATTGCCATTGCCAACCAGAAAGGCGGCGTTGGCAAGACAACGACCTGTGCCAACTTGGGAATCGGGCTGGCGCAGGCCGGAAAGAAAGTCCTGCTGATCGACGGGGACCCGCAAGGGAGCCTGACAATCAGCCTGGGAAATCCGCAACCGGACAAGTTGCCATTTACATTGTCCGATGCAATGGGCAAAATTCTGATGGATCAGCCTATACGCCCTGGAGAAGGTATTCTGCATCATGCGGAAGGCGTTGACCTGATGCCTGCGGACATCCAGTTATCTGGTATGGAAGTATCCCTGGTAAATGCCATGAGTCGTGAGACGATCTTGCGGCAATATCTGGACACGCTGAAGGGGCAATACTCCCATATCCTCATCGACTGCTAGCCCTCCCTGGGTATGCTCACGGTCAACGCACTGGCAGCCGCCAACAGGATTATAATTCCCGTTCAGGCAGAGTATCTGATGATTACCGGACTTATGTGGAGATTGAACTGACCAAAGGCAGACGGGAGTTGACGGAAAATGATGAGAGAGAAGCGGATACCCTGTGCAAACGGTATCTGGAGCGTTGGAGGGAGGAACTGGAATGAAGATTTTGAAATGCCTGCTGATGATTGTAACTGCACCGGTCATTTTGGTGTTGACGCTTTTTGTCTGGCTGCTGGGCAAGGTGCAGAGTTTGAAAGTTGCGATCCAGGATTGGGTGTATGGGTAAATGATGTGAATATAATTTGGAATGAAAAGAAGCAGGACAATGGGAGATGAGACCCAATGCCCTGTTTCTCTGTTTATTTGGAACAAACTGTAATATATTTTTGATTGCGACTTTTGGGTTTATCGGGAATAGTCATTTCCAATTGCCCGGATTCTAAAAGCGGATTGATATGCTTCAAAGTGAAGTTTCTTAAATCTTTGAAGCCGCAAAATACTGCAAGCTCTTTCTTAGATTTTGGTGTTGTGCAAAAAGCTAAAATCTGTTTGGACACCGTTGATAGTTCAACATCTTGGTGGGTAACTTGGTGGATAACTTGGTGGGTGTCACCCTCTAAGTTGTAGTTTACATTTTTCAAGATGACTCTGAAATCTGTCGCTGTTGAGGAAAATTCGGGCTTATATGCCTCTGTGTATCCAGGCAGCTTCACGGATTCATACGAACAGTTGATGACATTCCCTATCGTTGATTTCGGTACGCCGCTTTTCATAAAAAGCTGGTACTGTGTCATGTGCCTTTCCGAAAGAAGTTCTGTCAACCGTTTACTCACGGCCTCATTTAGCTGCATCCGCATCAACACCATTCCCTGTCACTGTACTAATTATTATATGGTGGTGCGGTAAAAAATTAGTCCCTGCAGCTGTACTAGTCTGATATTCTGTTGTAAAATATTTCTGACAGCGTTTTATGTAGGGAAATAGAAATGCTGTCAGGTAACTAATCCATTTTCACAAACAAAATAGGAGAAATAGGGATGCACAAAGAGGTAGATTTTATAGCGGAATACAATGAAGAAATGAAGGAGCTGCTGGCGGAACCCAGACGTCCCCAAGCGAACGGGAGTGGCAGCGGTTTCGGCTGTCCATGGAATTGGTCAATGCCCAGGAATCCCAATATACCAGGGTAAAGAATGAAGAACGCTGGAACCGACTGGAGCAGGAATTTTATCCGGCCTTGTGCGTGATTGCAAAGACGCAGGGAGGCCGTGTGGAATTGAACATCAAGGAAGATACCTTGATCGGTCAGCTTGTTTACATAGGAGAAGGGCTTACGTTAGGCAGCTCAAATCCGGAAGGACTGGCTGCGTTTTCGAGGATTGTCGCAGCGGCGGAAGATATTTTTGTCTCCATACATGACGGGTGTTCAAAGTTTCAATTTATCTTCTGCCTGCACGATAAGGTTTTTGTGGAAGATCATGCGGAGCAGATTGCGAAGATAAAAGAAAAAATCCGGCTCCACCGTATGGAAACTATGCGGCTTCATCGGATGCTTTCAGGCAAGGATTAAGGATCGAGAATCAACACGCATACTTCAAAATTCAAAAAATATCTATGGACTGCGGCCATGAAAAGATGCTATACTGACTGTGGTTTGTCTATGCTAACCCCAGGAGGAAATACAAATGAGCGAACAGCAATTTACAGACTTTTTTGATCCGGAAATTCAAAAAATTGTCAGCGAAGATGGCTGCTCCATTTACAGAATGAAAAACGTAACTGGAGAGGGTGTTATCACTCGTTATGAAATTCTTCCGGGTATTGAATTATTCTATAATGATTTTCACATGAGCGATGGACAGAATCAAAACAAGCTTCCGCACTCTGATGTACTTGAAATCAATCATTGCCGGGAGGGACGTTTTGAATGCGAATTTGCTAATGGAGATTATCAGTATGTCGGTGCTGGCGATCTTGCAATTAACCGTCTGACAAATGAAACCACATCAACTTATTTCCCATTGTCACATTATCATGGTATATCTATTACGATTGATCTGCCCCAAGCAGATCAGACTATGAAACGGATAGAAAGTGTGATTGGTGGGCTGAATATAGATGTCTTTTCGATTGTAGATAAATTTTGCAAAAATGACACCTGCGTTGTATTAAGAACCCAAAGCGAAATCGAACATATTTTTTCGGAACTTTATCGGGTGGAGCCTCGGATGATTGCTTACTATTTGAAAGTGAAAGTGTTGGAATTGCTGATGTTTCTGAATCAGGTTTCGCTTCAGGATTACCAGGAAGAACGAAGATATTTTGCAAGAAATCAAGTACAAACAATAAAGAAAGTACAGGAATATATGACAGCCGATCTTCGCAACCATTATACTTTGCAGGAGCTATCAGAAAAATTTGAAATTCCTCTTACCTCAATGAAGGTTTGCTTCAAGGGCGTTTATGGGTGTTCTATTTATGCTTATATGAAATCCTATCGTATGCAGGCTGCTACGATCTTGCTTCGGGATACTTCTGACAGCATAACAGAAATTGCGGCTAAAATGGGATACGATAATCCGAGTAAATTTTCCGAAGCATTCAAAAAAGAATTTGGAGAACTGCCTTCCGAGTTCCGAAAAAAGTTGTCCAAATAGAGGATGTTTGGTCTTTTTAGAGTGGCGGCACAATACCGGATACAATATACTATCATCTGTACGAGCAGATGATTTAAGAGCGTCGTTCAGACGCTCTTTTTTTTGAATAGAGGTTAGATTCTTCTAACCTGCGAAGGAGTCGGTATTATGAAACGTGATATGAGAAAATATATCTTACGGAAACTGGTTGAGCTGATATTTACTTTATTGTTTGTAACTCTACTGTCTTTCTTGCTGATGAGACTGTCATCCGTTGATCCAGCCACAGCTTATGCAAAGAGGATGATCGGAAACCCCACAGCGGAACAGATTGAAAAGATTCGGATTCAGTTGGGGTTTGATAAACCATTGCTTGTCCAGTATGGCCGTTGGGTATGGGACTTACTGCATTTTGATTTAGGCGTTTCTTTGGCAAATGGACATGATGTTTGGACGGATATTGCCACAGCTTTTCCGAAAACGCTTGGAATTGTAGCTCTGGCATCTATCTTTCAGGTTGTTTTCATTGTAATCGTTAGTTGTATTGCCTTTTTACTTCCCTGGAAACTTCCGAAAAAGGCAGTCAGGCTTTTGTGCATTTTGGGTGTGTCCATACCCTCTTTCTATTTGGCAACCGTTTATCTGGATTATTTTGCTGTTCAAAAGTCCTTAATTTCTGTGGCAGGAAATACAACCCTACTCAGCTACATATCTCCGGCAATCTGCATTGGCGTATTCGGGGCTTCTTTCTATACGCCGCTTCTGATGGATGCTCTGGAGCATGAAAGCAACGAGGATTACGCATTTTATGCCCGTTGCCGTGGGCTTTCGGAAAAAAGGCTTTTGCTGTGCCATTTTTTTCCGCGGGCAGCGATGGGTTTAGTTCCGAACTTTTTACAAAGCATTGGTTTGGCACTGGCTAACGCAACGGTGATTGAATCCATTTTTTCAATTCCGGGATTTGGTTATCTGATTGTAAACCATGTGCTTGATCGCGATACTCCCATGATACACGCCGAGGTGTTTTTTCTGGCGCTGGCGATTGCTCTTTGCAACATTGCCGCTGACTTGGTGCAGTGGGCAATCGGGCGTAAAAAGGGGGTGGCGTAAATGAAAACGAAGCGTTTTCGGAAATGGTGTGCGATTTTCATTCCAACCCTTGTGATTATTTTCTTTTTTGTCGGATTTTTATTTGCACCCAACGATCCAATGAAATCAAACTTGTTGGAGAGATATGCTGATCCCAGCACAGAATATCCGTTTGGTACGGATGCTTTAGGGCGCTGCATTCTGTCACGGATTCTTTATGGTGGCTGGACAACACTGGGGATTGTATTAGGAGGCTCTCTTATTGTTTTTCTGCTTGGCAATGTTATCGGAATGGTGACAAGCCGGGCCGTTATGAAAGAAAATGCACTTATTGATGGCCTGATTAACGCTGTTACGGCCATCCCCCCGATTGCGTATTTAATTGTGTTTATTGGAGCCTGGGGCAGCGGAGCGAAAACTACTCTTGTCGCGCTCACTGTGTCTTACATTTTGAGATACATAAAACTGGTTCGTACCCGTACTGACATGGAAATGGGAAAAGCCTATGTCATGTGTGCAATCGCTTCCGGCGCTTCAAAGCTCAGAATCATGCTGATTCATATTTTCCCGAATTTGATTGCCGAAATGATTCGCTTTCTGTGCCTTTCCTGTGCGGATATGATTCTGGCTATTACCGGATTTTCCTTTATTGGATTAGGGCTTGGTGATAATGTAGTAGATTGGGGAAGTATGATTTTAGACACAAGGGGTGCTTTGGTTCTTCGCCCGACCATGATTCTCTATCCAATAGGGGCGGTAATTTTATCGACACTCTGCTTTAACGTCATTGGCAGGCAGTTGACAACGAAGGAGGCAGAGTGATGTTAAAAATTGAACAGTTAGATGTCAAGGAACGGTCAGGCCGCTACCTTCTGAAAGACATATCTATGGAAATTCCTGCAGGCCATGTGATTGGACTTACAGGTAAAAGCGGCTCTGGAAAAACAACTTTGCTGCGGAGCATTTTGGGAATGCTTCATACAAGCTGTCATATTGATGCCGGGAAGATTTTGTTGGACGATATAGATTTATCACATCTTTCCCGCAAGTCACATCGTGAGCTTTGTGGGAAGAAGCTTGGATTTATCCCCCAGAACCCTATGACGGCTTTTGACAGCCGATTAAAAATCGGTTATCAGATGCGGGAAACCTTTGTCAATCGTTTGCATTTGAATACAAGTGAAGCAACTGACCTGGCTCAAGAGAAACTGGTTTCCGTGAATCTAAAAGACACGGATCGGATTTTGGGTGCGTATCCGTCTGAACTATCAGGCGGAATGCTACAACGAGTAGCTGCGGCAATCTTATTGGGAATGTCGCCGGATTATGTTTTAGCCGATGAACCAACCGCTGCATTGGATGAAGAAAACAGGGATTTATTGCTTCTCATCATGCAGGAGCAAATGAAGGACAAAGGCATATTATTTGTATCCCATGATGTGGCCGCACTTAAAAACTTATGTCAGAACGTTTATGTTCTGGGAGCTGGAAAAATTATTGAGCATGGAACGATGGATAAATTCTTGTCAAGTCCGCAGACAGACTGGATGAAACAATTTTCCGCGTTGAGCCATAGGGAAAGTCGGGGTGAATGGAAATGGGAGAAATTGTAATCCAGAATGTAAATCAGGTATATCATAATGCGAATCAGGGAGATTTTAATGCGCTTTCGGACATCAACCTCCACCTTTGTAAAGGTGAAAGTCTTGCTATTGAGGGAGAAAGCGGATCGGGAAAAAGCACGCTGGCAAGACTTCTGATCGGCATTGAGAAACCAACTTCTGGCAAAATATTACTGGATGGTGAAGATATAACCTGTTGGAATTATCGAACATGGAAACAGCACCGTAAAAAAATACAGGCTGTTTTTCAGGATTCTTCCGGCACTTTAAATCCTGCCAGGTCTGCATACGCAAATGTAGAAGAAGCACTGGTGAACTTAACTGATAAGAAAAGAGCCGAAAGAAAAAAACATATTTTAGATTTGATGGATGCCGTACACATGGATTATGGGCTTTTGGAAACGCCTGTCCGTCAGCTTTCGGGCGGCGAACAGAGGCGGCTCTCTTTGCTTCGGGCGATTGCCGTGGAACCTGATTACTTAATCATGGATGAAGTAACCAGCGGGCTTGACCTGATTTCGGCAGACGCCGTACTTACTTTAGTAGAGAACTTTGTGAAGCTATCCGACAGCTCCTGCATTTTCATTACGCATAGCAGAAAGGATGCAATGCGTATTGCGAATCGGATTATCATCATGCAGGAGGGACGGATCGCCGAGCAAGGTTATCTAATAGATCAATTATCAAACCAGAAAGGACAAGGATAACATGAAACAGATTTACAAGAAACTTCTCGCCGCTGCATTGGGCGTGAGTATGCTTCTGTCCATGGTTGGCTGCGGTCAGAGCGATACCTCCGAGCAGACGCAGACTGACAGCGAGCAGACGCAAGCGGCTAATGAAAACGAAGCGAAGGTGCTGACAATCGTCACAGCAAAGGAACTGGACAGCCTTACGACACTGACCATGAACAAGGAGAATAATATCGCCTGCGGCCTGGTCTATGAGACTTTGGTTGCCTACGAGGACGGGGAAATTGTTCCCAAACTGGCCGAGGAATGGGGATGGGATGACACAAATACTGTCCTTACCTTTAAACTTCGTCAGGATGTTTCTTTTACAGATGGAGCCGCTTTTAATGCGGAGAGCGTAAAGGCAATTCTGGATTTTGACCGCTCCAACCCCAATTTTAGCGGTATTAAAGGCATTTACAACATTGAAAGCGTAGAGGTTGTTGACGAGTACACGGTGGCTGTTCATTATGTCGCTCCCTGCTTCTCTTATATCAATGACTTCTGCTTCCAGAATGTTGCCGGCATGATGTCCCCGAATGTGTTTGAGGCTGAAAACTTCCAGACATTCACAGATGTTGTCGGCACCGGTCCGTACATCCGCGAAGAAATGATTTCCGGCGACTGCACCCGTTTTGTCAGAAATGAAAACTATTGGGGTGAAGCTCCTTACTATGACGAAGTTGTCATAAAGTATATCCCGGAGGCATCTTCCAGACTTCAAGCATTACAGACCGGTGAGGTTGACCTGATTTATGGTGCTGACCTTCTCAGCTATGACGACTACAATCAGGCTCTTTCTCTGGATGGAATCGAGGGCGCAATCAATGATGGAAATACCCTCACCCGGAATCTTGTTCTGAATGCTTCCAGCGAAATATTGAGCGATCTTAAAGTTCGTCAGGCGATTGCATACGCTGTCAATAAGGAAGAAATCACCGAGGGACTGACCTATGGATATGAAACTTCGGCTACCAGCCTGTTTGCACCCGGAGCGCCCTACACAGACATTACTTATAACAGCACATGGAGCTATGATCTGGATAAAGCAAATGCACTTCTGGATGAAGCTGGATGGGTGATGAATGAAAGCACTGGTATCCGTGAAAAAGATGGACAGCAGCTTTCCCTGAATTACACCTATTGGACTGATCTTTCTCTTGCACAGGACATGGCTCTTGCAATTAAGACTCAGCTTGCAGAGGTTGGTATTGACGTAACCACTACCGGCCAGGATCAGATGACCTGGTGGACCGAAGGCGTTGCAGGAAATTATGACATTACAACATGGAATACAGAAGGGTCTTATACTGAACCGCACAAGTTCCTGCAGGAATCCCTCGGTGCTGATCCTCATGCTATTTCCTTGCAGGCACTTGAGGATTTCCAGAGCTATTCGGATGCGGTAAATGCGTTCTCCACCTCTGCTGATCCCGAAGTGGTTCAGAGTGCGATTGCTACTGCACTGAATGTTTCCAACGACAATGTGATTGACCTTCCGATCTCCTATTCTAAGGATCTGGTTGTATATAATTCCTCCAAAATCGCCGGATATACTTTCTCCAGCGTGCCACAGTTCTTTGAGATCGATAACGTACAGCCTGCGGAATAAATATAATCCAATGTCTAAATGGAGGGTTTAACGCCCTATCAGAGTGGCAGAAAATAGCCGAATAGATATAATAGAGGTTGGTTAGAAGTGTTTAACCAACCTCTATTATTATGAAAAGGAGCGTATGTGAAATGGACAAGAAAGATAATCCCATGTCCAGACTGATGGAACTTGCCGCTCCATATAAGGGTGAATATGTTCTTTCAGTGATTTTGGCAATCCTGGGTGTTGCCGCCGGATTGCTGCCGTTTTTTGCAGTTTCAAAAATTGTGATTCTCTTGATGGATGGAGAGACATCTGTGTCCGTCTATATGGAGTGGTGTCTGATTGCGGGAATTGGTTTCCTTGGGAAAGTATGCTTTGCAAATTTCTCTACTTTAGTTTCCCATACGGCCACTTTCGCAACTCTGGCGGAGATCCGCCTGAAACTAGCAGATAAACTTACCAGGGTTCCGATGGGCTATATGATTAACACCCCATCGGGAGAATTAAAAAATGTCTTGGTAGATCGTGTGGAGGGAATGGAAACGACCCTTGCGCATTTAGTACCGGAGCTGACAGCGAATCTCTGTATTCCGATTTGTATTCTGATTTACCTACTGTTTTTGGATTGGAGAATGGCGCTGGCTGCATTGATTACCCTGCCGATTGGTATGTTGTGCTATAAGGGAATGGCAAATGGATATGAAGAAAAATTCCAGGGTCTTATTATGCGCGTGCGTAAAATGACCAGCACTGTGGTTGAGTATATCGGCGGAATAGAAGTCATTAAGGCGTTTAATCAGTCTGCTAATTCTTACCAGAAATATTCAGATGCCGTTGAAGATAATGCGGCCTATGCTGTGAACTGGATGAAAAGCGTGCAGCTTTACAAATCCATGCTTGTTACAATCTGGCCCAGTGTGTTAGTGTGTGTTCTTCCTATTGGCTGTGTCCTGTACCGGAACGGGAGCCTGAGCGTTCCGGCATTTGTTACCTGTATCGTGCTGTCATTGGGTATTATCACACCAATTTTAAATGCCATGAACTTTACGGACAGCATTTCTCAAATGAAATCAGTAGTCGGGGAATTGTGCGCCGTATTGGATGAAAAAGAGCTGGAACGACCGGAAACACCAGTGCCCATTCATTCTTCCAATATCGCATTGGAAAATGTCAGTTTTTCATATGAAAGTGGAAAGCCATTGCTGAAAAATATCAATCTATTTATTCCAGAAAACAGCATTACTGCTTTTGTCGGCCCCAGTGGCGGCGGCAAGTCTACCATTACGAAGCTGATTGCGGGATTTTGGGATGTAACAAATGGAACTGTCAAGTTAGACGGAACAGATATTCGTAAAATTCCATTGTCACAACTTATGGATAACATTGCTTATATCTCACAGGACAATTATCTTTTTGACGAAACTGTTTTAGAAAATATCCGTATGGGAAAACCCTCCGCAACGGATGAAGAAGTATATCAGGCTGCCAGAGATTGTGGCTGTTACGATTTCATTCTGAATCTGGAGAATGGATTCCAGACAGTTGTCGGCGGTGCCGGAGGTCATTTGTCAGGCGGCGAACGCCAGAGGATTGCGATTGCCCGCGCTGTATTGAAAAATGCGCCGATTGTTATTCTTGACGAGGCAACTGCCTACATTGACGCTGAGAATGAAGCCTTAATTCAAGAGGCAATGGCAAAAGTAATTGCCGGAAAAACCGTTCTGATGATTGCCCATCGTCTTTCGACGATTACCGACGCAGATAAAATTGTTGTCGTGAAAGACGGGCAGATTATAGGCGAGGGAACACATGAAAACCTGCTGACTTTCTGTATGCTCTATCAGGAAATGTGGAAAGCGCACATGGATACAAAAGATGTGGCATAGGAGGTGTGAACGATGATAGATACGTTAAGCAAAATTTATCAGTTTTCAGGAAAAATGAAGGGGACAATGAAAAAAACCATCCTGTTTTCCGTCTTACACTCCCTTTTTGATATGATGTCTTTTGGAGCATTAGTCCTAGTGTTTTCGGGTTTAATAGACGGTTTTACTACTTCTATGATCTGGATGATATTTGGAATCACTTTGACGAGTATGATGCTTAAAATTTGTTGCAGCTATATTTCAGATTTTGGCAAGGTGCAAATTGGATATTTTATGTGCGCGGAGAAGCGGATTCATATTGGAGATCGCATGAAATATATGCCGATGGGGTATTTTAGCGATCATAATTTAGGGAATCTGACTTCTGTTGTCACTACGACTATGGGCGATATTGAAAATAATGCGTCCATGGTGCTGACCAACATATTAGGCGGCTATATCCATGCAACGATTATTACTATCGTTATGCTCTGTATCGACTGGCGGATCGGACTGACGATTTTGTGCGGGATTCTGCTTTTTACATGGTGCATCGGCCGGTTACAGAAAAAATCGGAAACGGTTTCGCCACAAAGACAGCAGGCCCAGGAGGCTCTCGTTTCTAATGTGCTGGAATACGTTCAAGGGATGCTGATTGTAAAATCCTTTAATCTCGGTCAAAATTCCAATAGCAAAATGAGACAGGCAATTCTGGACAGCAAGGATAAAAATCTGAAATTAGAGCGTACATTCGTCCCTTACAATATGCTGCAACAGATTATTCTCTATGGAATAAGTATTCTTGTTATAGCGGAGGGACTGTACTTTTACCTGAATGGAACAATGGCGCTTTCCATTTGTCTGCTGATGACAGTAGCATCCTTTATGCTCTTTGGTCAGCTTCAGTCAGCCGGAAATACTTCCGCACTCCTGCGGTTACTGGATGTTTCGATTGACAAAGTAAACGAAATTGACAAAACTCCCGTCATGGACGAACATGGTAAACCCGTAAAACCTGAAAATTACAATATTGTTTTTGATGATGTTTCTTTTTCTTATGGCGAACACCAGGTTCTGGATCATGTGAGCCTGACTATACCCGAAAGAACCGTAACGGCTATCGTCGGTCCGTCTGGTGCCGGAAAAAGTACGCTTTGTAACCTGATCGCCCGGTTTTGGGATGTTGACGGAGGAAAAATTACAATCGGCGGTGTAGATGTGCGGGATTACACACTGGACAGTCTGCTTACCAATATTAGCGAAGTATTCCAAAAGGTATATCTTTTCGCTGATACCATAGAAAATAATATCAAATTCGGCAATCCAGCGGCTTCCCATGAAGAAGTTGTAAAAGCAGCTCAAAAGGCTTGCTGCCATGAGTTTATTATGAGCCTGCCAGATGGTTATGGCACCGTAATTGGGGAGGGAGGCGCTACATTGTCCGGCGGTGAAAAGCAACGGATTTCGATTGCCAGAGCAATCCTGAAAGACGCTCCTATCATCATTTTAGACGAAGCTACATCAAGCGTCGATCCAGAAAATGAAAATCTTCTGATGGGTGCTATTGCAGAACTGACAAAGAATAAAACGGTTATTATGATAGCTCATCGGCTAAAAACAGTCAGAAACGCAGATCAAATTTTCGTGTTGTCTGGTGGTCACATTGTTCAGACAGGCAAACATGAGGATTTGATAAGGCAGCCTGGTATTTATGCAGATTTCATTGGTATTCGTAAGAAAGCGATTGGATGGAAACTAAAATAGCCGTGGGAAGGAGGAGGCAATGAAACTATATGCGTCAGGCGAGGATTACTTAGAGGCCGTGTTGGTTCTTCAAAGGAAACAGGGCATGGTTCGCTCCGTTGATCTTGCCCGGCACATGGGCTTTAGCAAACCGAGCATCAGCCATGCGGTGGGCGGTTTGAAGAACGGTGGTTTTCTGATCGTGGATGACGATGGATTTCTCCATCTGACCGCCATAGGTCAGGAGGTTGCCGAGAAAATCTATGAGCGGCACCGATTTTTTATGGAGCAGCTTGTGGCCGCTGGCGTTGATCTTGAAACGGCAGAATAGGAGGCTTGCCGGATTGAACACGCCATCAGTGATACATCTTTCCGAAAGCTGAAGGAGAAAGTACAAGGAACCGATTAGCGCACATCGGTTCCGCTCTGCATAATAAGTTATCTGCCCCGTCCGGGGAAAGAAAAAAACCGTTGACTGGGGCAGATAATTTCGTGCGCTATTTTAAGGTTTGAACCCAATCGGCGGTTTTGAAGGACAATTTCAGAGCCGCCGTTTCTTTGCGTTTACACAAACTAATGACGACTTGCAGGGACACGGTAGCCGCTTGGAGGTTAATTTGCCGTGTCTCTTTTGCTTTTTCAAAGCTCCCATGATCTACATCAATTAAAAAAAGCATTGCCCCTCCTCCGGGCAAGTATAGCATTGCATCGGCATTATCGTTCCCTGTGATTCAGCATAATAATGACTGTTCTTGGCACGCCAGTTTTCTATTGCGGGAATCTGGCGTTTTTTGTTGCCTTTTTTTCGGAGATAATCCGGCTGTATACCGGTGTCGTTCCCCACCTCCATTCGATTCACTCGTCAATCACCCGTGAATCGAAATGGAGGTACATAATGAAGAAAATTAACCTTCGGGAACTTTATCCTGATGTTTATACAACAGACTTTTTTGTAGATGTGACAGAGGAAGTAATGGAGACTATTCGAGCAGCTGAACGTGCGGAGGCTGCGTATGAGCGAAAGATGTATCGTTATAAAGCACAGTATTCTCTGGATTGCGAGAATGGCATTGAAAATGCGGTGCTGTTGAAGCCGCAAACACCGGAGATGGTTCTGGAGGAAAAACAGTTTCAGGAGTATATCGCAAAATGCACCCACAGAGCAAAGCCAGCAGAAAAGAACGCAACTTATCGTAAACCTCGCAGAGCAGGAGTGTGAGCTGGTCCGTATCCTTGTCGAAATCATAATGGTCTGATAAAACATAGATACAGCGCTGGAGTCTATTCTTAGGAGGTGACGGAATTGGCCAAACGGCAAACAATAATTCCTCAATATGACACAGTTATGAAAAGAGGTGTCCTATATTATAGGACCAGAATCAAAGACGCGAATGGTAAGCTCGTAGCTATCTACGCAAAAACACCTGAAGAACTATACAACAAAGAAACGCTTGCGTTGGAACAGATTGAGAATGCCACTTTTCATCGGAAAACGCCCACAGTTGCAGAGTATTGTGAAAAGTGGCTGCTGATGCAGTCGGTTCATGTACGAGCTACTACTTTGACGGATTACACCTCAAAGGTCAGGCGGCATATTATAGCGGAATTGGGAGATAAACGGATGGGTGAGGTTAGCCTGGATGATATTCAGCTTGCCCTTGTTCCGGTTTCCAAGAAATCTGCATCGGTTTATAAATCTGTGGTAATCCTTTACAAATCTATCTTTCGCGCAGCGATGGAAAGCAGGATCATTGACCATAACCCGACGATTTATCTCACGACAAAAGGTGGCGGTGTTCCACAAGAGGATCGTCAGGCTTTGACAGATGAACAGGCAGCACGCCTTTTGGATGCTATCCGAGATTTGCCGCCTTATGTCTTTGTCATGATTGGTTTATATGCAGGGCTACGCCGGGAAGAAATTCTTGCTCTGCAATGGGATTCAGTATATCTGGATACAGATACTCCATATCTGACGGTAAGACGGGCATGGCACACCGAACATAACAGACCTGTGATTTCGGATGAATTGAAAACCAAGGCTGCGGAGAGAAATATCCCCCTTCCTGTTTGCTTGGCTGAGTGTTTGAAAGCAGCAAAGGAAACTTCGACTTCGGAGTATGTGGTTTCAAACCGGGATGGCGAACCGCTGTCCTACACGCAGTTTAAGCGACTTTGGCAGTATATTGTTACGAGGACGGTCAAGGAGCGGAGCTATTATCGGTATGAAGATGGAAAAAGAGTAAAGCATACTGTCACACCTGTCTTGGGAGAAAAGGCCGCTCATAACGGAAAAGTGGTTTACAGTCTGGACTTTGAAGTAACACCCCATCAGCTGCGGCATACTTACATTACCAATCTCATTCATGCATCGGTAGATCCCAAAACGGTTCAATACCTGGCAGGCCATGAAAGCAGCAAGATTACCATGGACATTTATGCAAAGGTTAAGTACAACAGACCAGATGAGCTGGTCAGATCAATGAACTGTGCGTTTGCAAGCTGGGATGCAGCACAGTAATAACAAATAGGAAATGAAGCAGGAGCGAGGCAAGGATGTCTCGCTCTTTGTTTTACCTCAGCCGTATCTTTGATTAAATCGAGGCTTTCTGATAAAAAGAGAGTGTAGATACGGAGACTACACATTATCAAGAAAGGACGATCAAAGATGGCAAAAAAGAAAACACAGATCCCGAAGTACGGGACCATTACATTGAAAGGAATCCAATATTACAGAACCAGGATTACGGATGCAGATGGCAAAGAGTTGAGTTTGTATGCCGCAACTTGTGAAGAATTGTATGAGAAGCAGTTAGAGGCCCGGAAGCAGGTGGAAGAAATTATCTTTCACCGGCAGCACCCGACAGTAGCCGAGTATGGAGAGAAGTGGCTGCTGATGCAGTCGGCAAAGGTGTCTGCGTCTACACTCAGAGGTTATACGAGGGATATGACAAACTATATCATAAAACCTCTGGGAGAGATGTATATGGAAGAAGTGACCGCTGACGATATTCGGCTGGCGCTTGTTCCATTGTCAAAGAAATCGGAAGGCTTATACAATAAGGTCAATATGCTACTCAAGTGCATTTTTTATGCGGCAGAGAGAAACCAAATTCTTGAACACAATCCCTGTGCGGGAATATCCGGTAAAGGCGGAAAACCGACAAAAAAGAAGGAAGCATTGACAGATCAGCAGGTAGCCGTGCTTCTGGATACAGTCAAGGGGCTTCCTCCATATTTGTTTATTATGCTCGGTTTGTATTCCGGTCTGCGTCGGGAAGAAATTCTTGCACTGCAATGGGATTGTGTGTTTCTGGACGAGGATACACCTTATCTATCGGTGAGGCGGGCATGGCGTACAGAGCATAACAGACCCGTGGTTTCTACGGTGCTAAAGACTCCGGCGGCAAAAAGGGATATTCCGATACCGAAGTGTTTGGTGGATTGTCTGAGAGAAACGAAAGAAAATTCCATATCAGATTATGTGATCGCTGACAGCAAAGGAGAGCCACTGGCTGCCTCGCAGTTCCAAAGAGTGTGGCAGTATGTCGTTGTCCGCTCCACTAAGCCCCGGAACTATTATAAGTATGTAAATGGGGAGAGTATCAAATATACGGTTACTCCAACGCTGGGTATGACCCAGAAGAATCAACCCCAAATCAAATATACGCTGGACTTTGATGTGACACCTCATCAGCTGCGGCACACTTACATCACCAATCTTCTCTATGCGGGCGTTGATCCAAAGACAGTACAATACCTTGCCGGACACGAAAACAGCAAAACAACTATGGACATCTATGCAAAAGTGAAGTATAATAAACCAGAGGAGTTGTTTGGGGTAGTAAATGGTGCGTTTCATCAGGCTATCGCTGAATGAAAAAAGGCCGTTTTTTATGGTCCGCACACCGGATAACTGAGAGGCAGAAAGCCGGAAAAGCCCGGAGTATCAAGGGAAAACAGCTCAAAAACTCGCGCAGTACGGTCTCAAAGCAGCTCGTCGCGCTCCGCAGTTCAGCAAGCGATAATCGACTGCTCAGACTATATCAAAAGGTTTACAAAACCCCGGAAAATCAAGGTTTTCCGGGATTTTCTTATACCTAAACGGGCTGATATAGTTTGACCAAATTTGGAAAAACGAGAGCCGATTTCATCCAATTTTTGGGGTGCTTTTCAGCCCTCCTTCCCCTCGTTTTTTGGCTGTGGCAGTTTGGCATAGTTTGAGCTAATTTGAATAATTGAATATGAATTTGATGTAGCACACAGTATAAATGCTGGGTGCTTTTTTCATTTCAGGAACTCGTATTCCGGCGATAGAAAGAGCCGTCACTTCACTGTTAATTTTGAAGTGGCGGCTTTTTCTATTTCCAGAAGCAGCGTTTTGCGGAGGACACCCGGCACATGATTATTTTTGATGTGCTGACGAACGATTCCCCTGTTGGCTGGAAAGGCGAACGAACCCGCCTGTTCCTGTCGGATACCGGTTATGAAAAAGCACTGGATAGTCAGGAAAAGGGGCAGATTAAGATTTTGAGCCACGCAAAGGTACGCCAGGGCAATCTGCACTATGACCGTTCTGACCAGTTACGCTAAGGAGGGCAGTATGAAGCGTTATCTTCTGCGGCGGCTGGTGGTTCCGCCTTAGCAAAAAAAGAGATTCCCTGCAAACTTCGTGGAAAGGAGGCGAGAAAATGCAGGAAGAAGTGGAAAACAGAACTTTGACGCTGGTTGTCAGTGGAACAAAGTTTACCGGCAGAATGTTTAAGGCTGCCATGCAAAGGAAACCATGCAGGAGAAGATTAACCGGATGCTGGTTACAGAAGCAAGTCGACAGGAAATGTAGCTGAGCGAAGTGACTTGCCTAAATAAATTGAAATGGAAATATGGCTGATAGTGTGATATGATTTGAATGGCAAAAGATATTTTAAGGAACAGACATATTAGCGTTAAGTTTGCTAAGGAGAATAATATGGAATGGTTTGGAATTGCAGCATTATTGCTGCTACTTTGTTATTCGGCGTATCCGGGAAAAGTAAAGCGTTTGGAAACACTGAATTATCCTGCAAGATAATAGACGCAGATGATGAATGGATAAAAATCTGTTATACAGAGAAAAAAGATAAGCAGGTAGTTAAGCTGATGCGGATTGAAAATATTGAATCAATAGAAGAATAGTAAGTTCTATTTTAGAAATTCAGAGGAGTAAAGAGCATGGATTATAATTTACAAAAAAATCAAAATGCAGAACAGACTTATCATTCTATTCGTAATTCTATTGTGTCTGCACAACATCGTTTAAGCACAGCGGTAAATTCTGCTATGGTAACAACTTATTGGGAAATTGGAGAACAGATTTTTAAAGCATGTGGAGAAAATGATCGCGCAGAATACGGAAAGAAATTATTGGAATATCTTTCTGAGCAGCTGACCGCAGAGTTCGGAAAAGGTTTTGATAAATCGAATCTTCGTAAGATGAGGCAGTTTTATTACACTTTTCCAATTCGAGACACACTGTGTCCTGAATTGAGCTGGTCACATTATCGTGTCTTGATGCGTATA
>OGZS01000105.1_pt1 | contig 70806 bp, 100 predicted proteins | sample 1576901 | NCBI WGS metagenome assembly OGZS01 (sample SAMEA3541563, study PRJEB24748) | human gut metagenome | biome: human gut; feature: human-associated habitat; material: faeces | place: China | collected 2012 | reverse complement strand
AGAGGGCTGGCTCAGGCAGGAGCAAATGGAATCATCGTAGCACGTCATATTATTGGGACAATAAAAAATAGAGATAGTAAATTAGCGTGAAATCATTTAATTTAGATTTCACGCTTTATTTTATAACTATCTTTTATTAATTAAATTTGTTCAGTTGTTAGAGCTGAAAGAGTATCATAAATATAGCTTTCATCTATTTTATCACACATGACAATAATACTATCACTGGCTTTTAAATAAGTGTCACCATGGGGAATGAATTCTTGTCCATCACGTCTAAGTGAAACAATCAAGCAGTGATTAGGCCATTGAATTTCTTTAACTAAATGATTATCCAATGGAGAATTATGTAAAATCATAAAATCTAATAATACTTTTTCTCCAACTCCCTGTGGAGTTGGAAGACTTCTTTTCTTTAATAAATTTTCTAACAAACTTTCGTAAATTGGTTTAGATTTTAATAAATCGGCAACAACATAAGCAACGATAGTAACAATAGCAATTGATAAGAGGTGATTTAAAGAACCTGTCATTTCAAAAATCAGAATAATTCCTGTCACTGGAGCCCTTACAATTGCAGTAAAATAACCAGCCATAGCCAGTAGAATAAAATTATTAATATAAATAGGATCTAAACCTAAGTAATCGACGGAGATATTAGCAAAAGCACCACCAATCAAACAGCCAATTACTAATAGTGGGAAGAAAATTCCACCTGGAGCTCCTGAGCCAAAGCAGGTAATTGCAAATAAGAATTTCCCTGCCAGCAAAAGAAGAATTAAGGACATTGTTAATTTTCCTTCGATTAATAAGTCGACCAAAGTATCGCCACTACCTAATAGCTGAGGAACAGTGAATCCTAAAATTCCTGCCAAAATAAAAGGTATTAATAATTTAGTATAGTTATTTAAATGCTTTGAGTGATTATAGAGGCTTTGAACAAATAGTAAGGCTTTATTATAAAAAGCGCCAAGCAGCCCTAAAATGATTCCTAAAATAATAACCATCCAATAGTATTGGGTAGGCAGAGTTCCATGAATATTGAAAGAAAATACAGGAGCCATTCCTAAAATAGAACTCATAAGGTAATCGGCGGCAATTGATGAGGTCATCACTGAAATCAATAGTGGGGCAGAAAAATGTTTATGTACTTCTTCAAGGGCAAACATTACTCCTGCCAGCGGGGCATGAAAAGCAGCTGCTAATCCGGCACTGGCACCACAAGTAAGTAAATAGCGTTCCTCAGTCTTACCACGTTTTAAAACTTTACCAATTCCTTTACCAACCATTGCCCCTAATTGAATTGAAGGACCTTCACGACCAAGGGCTAAACCAGAAAAATTAGCTAAGAAACCACCAAAAAATTTAGCAATCAAAACTCGCCACCATTTGGCATCAATCTTACCTGCCAATTCTCCTTCAAGCTGTGGAATCCCGCTTCCAGAAATTAATGATTCCCAATCGAGTAATTTTGTGACAACTAGTGCTATCACAAATAGGATAACAAACCAGATAATTATTGTGAATATTGATTGTTTACAATAGGCTAAAATTCGCTGTAACCAAAGAGCTCCATTAGTTAAACAAATTCGATATCCAACAATTACTAATCCCGCTAATATTCCGACCAGCAAACCTTCTAGTAATAATACTAATTTAAATCTTTTGATATTTAATGTTTTAATTAATCTATTTTTCATATCTACTCCCCATTCCTAGGACATTATAGAACGATTAGTAGTAAAATTCAAAGGTTGTTTTGAAGCAGAAACAATAAATGTTTCAATTATTGACAAAATATTGTACAATTAAGGAGGTGATAGGAATGGACAAACGCTCAGATGCAATCGAGACAGTAGTTGATGTTTTTAATGAAGCAATGGTTATACAAGAATTGTACCTCAAGAAGAGCAAATTTAAGGAATTATCGATGAGTGAAACTCATGTCCTTGATGCAGTGGATAAGGTAGAATTTCCTTCAATGACTAATGTGGCTAAGTCATTAAGTGTAACGATGGGAACATTGACAACAGCAGTAAAGAAAATAGTTGAAAAAGGTTTTTTAGTTAAAGAGAGATCAAGTAAAGACCAACGAGTTTATTATCTAAAGTTAACGGATAAGGGACATGAAGCATTGGCTATTCATGAACAGTTCCATCATGAATTGGCAGATTTATACAAATCAGCAATTCCTGACGATCGAGTTGACTGGGTCTTTAATACGTTAAAGAAGATTAAGTTGGATTTGGATAATTATAAAAAGGCATTAGAAGAAAAATAAGTGGGCAGCCACTTTTTTTGCTTAAAGATAAATATGATTAAAAAATAAGGAATAAAAGGGCAAGAATTTAATTTCTTGCCCTTTAAGTAGAAAAGTATTTACGTTACACTATATTTAATGGTTATTTAAAACGATATTATTAGTGGTAAAACACAAGTTTTAGTGTGTAATATTTATTTAAATAATTTATCTAATTGATTACTTGCCATAACGATTATACTAATTGTTTTGGGCTGATAGGAACTGATAACTTTTGCACAAGTCATGATAGTATTGCCTGAGGTAATAACATCATCAAAAATTATCACATTTTGATTATATAACCGCTGACCATCTTTAATCTTGATAATCTGACTTACTTGACTGCGATCAGTTTGGCTGGTCTGTTTATAGGCGGAATTTTTGTATAAACCAGTAAAAATATGATTACTAAAACTTCTTACAATCATTTCATTTGGGTTAAAACCTCGTCTTAGATCGTCTTGTTGGCTGCTGGGAACAAGCGCGATGAGATGACGCCGATATTTGGTTTTAAAATGAGGATATGCATTCAAAAAAGCATCTTTTAAAGCATAATCACCTTGTCCTTTATATTGAAATAACAATTGTTTAAAGAAATCGTTATAGTAATATAAAATCGTAAGTTTGTAACCATGATAGTCATGAGTTCGATTATAGATTGAAAATTGGTTAAGACAATGAAAACATAGTGTAGCATGATAATAAAGATGATATAAGCTAGGTGATTTATTGAGATCATTAAAACAGATTAAGCATTGTCCTGCTTGATTGTTTTGAGACACTCTTTAATTGCCCTGGTCTTGTATGGAGTAAAAATACTAATACTTCCACTGGGATGTGCTGTTTTACGACCTACTCGTCCACATATTTGAATCAATGTAGCAGTTGTATATATCCGATTATTGCCGTATAAAATAATTACTTGAACATTATCGATGGTGATGCCGCGCTCTAAAATAGTCGTTGTAACTAAAACATCTAATTGATGATGTCTAAGACGTTCTATAAATTTTTGAATATCTTTAGTGTTAGAGCTGATAGCATGACTTTTAAGTTTAAACAGTTTAAAGATGCGGGCAACTGTATTTGTTAATTGTATGGTGGGAACATAAACAAGTACGGGTTTTTTCTTTCTGACAAAATCTCTAATTTTTTTAATTGCCCAAAGATACATTACCAAAGATGAAGTTAGATAGCACTTGGGAACATCTAGAAGATAACCATGATATCGTTTGGTCATTAATAAATCTGGTTGATTGGTTAGAGTTGCAGACATATAAATATAGTTGCCTTTAATGCTGTTTTGGAGTAGACCAATTAAGACTTCGTTATTTACGTAAGGGAAAGCATCCAATTCGTCTAAAATTAATAAGTCAAAATATTGGGGATAGCGATATAACTGATGAGTAGTACAAATAATAAATTGCCCATCTACCAATTCACTATGACCGCCATAAACAGTAGTTATTGAAATATTTTTGAATTGACTTTGCAATCGCTTTGCTAATTCAATTACTAGTTCTTTTCGCGGTGTAGTAAAGCAGACTCGCTGCCCCTGGTTTAGTGCATATTTAATGACCTCATAAGTTATTTCTGTTTTACCGGCACCACAAACCGCTTTAAGGGAAGTGTTGAGATGCTGCTGATAACGTTGAAGTAATTGTCTGGAAATATTATTTTGTAATGGTGTTAATTCGTAGTCGAGCTGATAATCAACTGTCTTAATAATAGAAGGTGATCGTGAAGGAGAAAAACAAGTTGAACCGATCTTAACGCACTTACGGCAATAAGTAATATTTTTGAAAGTATAAAAATATTGTGAATCTTGATTCTTACATCGTGGACAAATCATCTTATATCACCCACTTATATTGTAACTCAAGATGCTAATAAAAGGGTCTCAACTTGATGCTAAATTTGTTTCAAGAAAGTTTTATTTTTTTTAAATGAAAATAGAGCATATATCGACTTTGATTACCGAATTTATACTTGACGCGACAACAGTTCTATCAAAATAGAACAAAATTCTTATATTGGCAAACTTTGTCGAGTGAAATGAATTCATCTTTGAAAACAATAATAATATACTAACATTGACCATATTATTAAAGGGGTGAATGAGATGCAAGGAAAAGTGAAATGGTTTAACGCAGAAAAAGGTTTTGGATTCATTGATCGTGGTGAAGGCAAAGATGTATTTGTTCATTATAGTCAAATAACTCAAGATGGGTATAAGACTTTAAATGAAGGTGAACTAGTAGAATTTGAGCTTTATCAAAGTGACCGTGGGATGCAAGCAAAACATGTTGTTAAAATCTAAGACAAGGGATAAAACCTTGTCTTTTAATTTGGACTTTAAAATAATATATTTAAATGTTATAATACGGTAGACTAAACCTATTAAAGAGGAGCGTATTTCATGGCTAGTAGAAAAGAGCAAATAAGAAAAGAGTTAAAAAAGAAAAATGAAAAAGAGGGATTAAATCCTGAAGCAGTAACAAATATCGTTGATTTGCAAGATCAAACCGGTGAAGATATAAAGGTTGAAGATTTCCAAGGAATCTATAATGGTGAAGTAATTCCATTTAATACAACACCACATTCAACAAAAAAAAGCTTTATTGGGAGAATTAAAGGTGTTTTTGACGATGAACGAAAACAATTAAAAAAATTAGATAAAATGGCTGACGAAGTAATTGCTTTAGAATCAAAATATGCAGCGATGAGTGATGAAGAATTAGCGGGTCAAACTAGTATTTTCAAAGAGGCTCTAGCTAATGGTAAAACGCTTGATGACATAATTATTGATGCCTATGCTACAGTTCGTGAAGCTGCTTATCGCCAATTAGGCCTAAAAGCTTTCAAAGTACAGTTGATGGGTGGTATCACATTACATGAAGGTGATATTGCAGAGATGAAGACTGGTGAAGGTAAAACATTAACTTCGATTTTTCCAGTATATTTAAATGCTTTAACTGGTAATGGTGTTCACGTTGTTACTGTTAATGATTACTTAGCAGGACGTGATGCTGTAAATAATGGCAAAGTATTTAACTTTTTGGGATTAACAGTTGGATTGAATAAACGGGAGCTAACACCTGAACAAAAACAAGAAGCTCATGGGTGTGATGTTACGTATACAACCAATGCCGAATTAGGATTTGATTATTTAAGAGATAACATGGTAACTCGTTTAGAGGATAAAGTATTAGTAAAAGGGTTAAATTATGCCCTTGTCGATGAGGTCGATTCAATTTTAATCGATGAATCAAGAACACCATTAATTATTTCTGGTGGTCGTAAAAATACAGCAGCGTTATATTTACAAGCTGACCGTTTTGTTAAATCTTTGAAACAAGATAAAGATTATGAAGTTGATATCGAAAGTAAAACGGTTGCTTTAACACCTGATGGAATTGCTAAAGCTGAAAAAGGTTTTAAGTTGGATAACCTATATGACCCACAACATACTGCATTAGTGCATCATATTAATCAAGCTTTGAAAGCTAACTATACAATGACTCGCGATGTTGAATATATGGTTGCTACAGAAGATGGTACTCGTGATATTCGTAATGCAAAAATTATGATTATTGACCAATTTACAGGTCGTGTTATGCCTGGTCGTGCTTATTCTGATGGATTACATCAAGCAATCGAAGCTAAAGAAGGTGTTCCAATTAAAGAAGAAACAGAAACTAGAGCAACAATTACTTATCAAAATTTCTTTAGATTATTTAATAAATTAGCAGGGATGACAGGAACAGCTAAAACTGAAGAAGAAGAATTTAGATTGATTTATAATATGCGTGTTATTGAGATTCCAACTAACCGTCCAGTTATTCGTGATGATCGCAATGATAAGATTTATTCTACTAGAGCTAATAAATTCAAAGCTTTATGTGAAGAAGTAGAAGCTCGTAATTCATATGGTCAACCGATTTTGATTGGGACTGTTTCTGTTGAAACATCTGAAGTATTATCAAAAATGTTAGATCGTCGTAAAATAAGACATAACGTTTTGAACGCTAAAAATCATGCTAAAGAAGCTGAAATTATTGAAAAAGCTGGACAACGTGGAGCGGTAACGATCGCCACCAACATGGCTGGTCGCGGTACCGATATTAAATTAGGTGAAGGTGTTGCTGAAATTGGCGGTTTAGCAGTAATTGGTTCAGAACGCCATGAATCTCGCCGTATTGATAATCAGTTGCGAGGACGTTCTGGTCGTCAAGGAGATCCTGGTTATTCGGTTTTCTATGTATCATTTGAAGATGATTTAATGGAACGTTTCGCTGGAGAAAGATTAAAATCATTTACAGATTATTTAGAAGATGATCAAGCAATTGAAAATAAAATGGTTACTAAAGCAATTGAAGGTGCTCAAAAACGTGTTGAAGGTCAAAACTTCGATTCTCGTAAACATATTCTTGAGTATGATGATGTAATGCGTCAACAACGTGAAATCATGTATAAAGAGCGTGATGATATTATGTCTGAAGAAAATTTGGATGCTATCGTTAAAGGAATGTTTAATCAAGCAATAGAAATGACTGTCCGCCAATTTACAAAACATGATGGAAAAGATGATATTGTAGATGTTGCTGGAGTTGTTGATTTTGTTGCTAAAAACTATATGTTATTAGTTGAAGTAGAAGCTAGTAACTGTGAAGCATTACAAAAAGATCCACAAAAATTAATTGAAACATTAACGGATTTAGTTTTCAATCAGTATATTAGTCGTTTTAATAAAGAGTTAGAGCCAGAAAAGAAATTACAATATGAAAGAAGTATTCTTTTAGGAGTAATTGACTATACTTGGATCAATCATATTGATGCTATGACTAAATTACGTAATGGTATTTATTTAAGAGCTTATGCGCAAAAAGATCCTTTAGCTGAATATACAGAAGAAGCTTTCTACATGTTTGAACAAATGACATCAAGTATTGCAGATGCAATTTCTCGTAATATTGTCCATATGGGAATCCGTCCTGGTAGTGAAGTAGAACAAACTATCCCTCATCTAAAGATGGAACTTACATTTAAGTAATGGAATTATACGAAATTAAAAATGGGCTTACTAAAGCCCATTTATTAATGACGGAGTTTTATCAATCAATTGATATTGAAGCGTATCGTCGAGAGATTGAGGGGCTCACCGTAATCACACTACAAGAGGGATTTTGGGATGATGCTAATAAAGCTAAAGTGACTTATGATAAGTTAAATAAGATGAAAAAAACAACTGATCAATATGATTTATTAGAAACGACATTAACTAGTTTAGATGAAACATATGAGCTTGTAAAGAATACTGAGGATCAAGAATTTAAGGAAATTCTTGAAAGTGATTATACTGTTTTTGAAAAAGAATTATCAAAATTTGAGACAATGATGTTATTGTCTGGTGAACATGACGATTTAAACGCAATCGTTGAAATTCATCCTGGGGCAGGTGGAACAGAGAGTCAAGACTGGGCAGAAATGTTATTTAGGATGTATCAACGTTATGCTGCTAATAAAGGCTGGAAAGTCGAGGTTTTAGATTATTTAGATGGTGATGTGGCAGGAATAAAATCGGTTACAATGTTAATAAAAGGGGATAATGTATATGGACATTTAAAGGCAGAAAAGGGAGTTCATCGTTTAGTGCGCTTATCACCTTTTGATTCAGCAAAACGCCGTCATACTTCGTTCGCATCGGTTGATGTAATGCCCGAATTTAATAACGAGATTGAAATTGAGATTCAAAGTACTGACTTGAAAATAGATACTTATCGAGCTAGTGGAGCCGGTGGTCAACACATCAACAAAACTGATTCAGCAGTTCGAATTACACATTTACCTACTAATATTGTTGTAACCTGTCAAAGCCAGCGAAGTCAAATTCAAAACCGTGAACAAGCAATGGTAATGTTAAAAAGCAAGTTATATCAGTTGATGCTGGAAAAACAAGCTAGTGAATTAAAAGAATTAAAAGGAGAGCAAAAAGAAATAGCATGGGGTTCACAAATTAGATCATATGTACTTCATCCGTATTCGCTAGTGAAAGATAATCGTAGTGGATATGAATCTAATAATCCCAAAGCTGTTTTAGATGGGGATCTTGATGGATTTATATATGCCTATTTAAAATCAGCATTGTAAGGAGGACGACATCGTGAAGAAGCATATTTATGAAACACTGATTATTATTGTCGGTAATTTTATTTTAGCGTTAGGAATCTGTGCTTTTATTACCCCGGTTGGGTTGATTACAGGTGGTGCTTCAGGTATCGGGATTGCTGTCAAATCATTGACAGGAATAAATATTTCCTATACTGTGTATGCAATAAATATTGTAATGTTTGTTGTTGGTTATTTTTACTTTGGTAAAAAGTTTGCAGCTGGAACCTTGTTAAGTACATTTTTATATCCAACTTTTTTAGCAATTTTAGAACGCGTACCTGCTTTATCAACGATTACTAGTGATGCTTTATTATCAACTCTATATGCCGGATTATGTATTGGCTTAGGGTTAGGACTAGTTTTAAGAGTTGGAGCCAGTACCGGGGGAATGGACATTCCTCCATTGATTGTTAATAAAAAAACCGGCTTTTCAGTTGCCTGGCTGATTAATATATTTGACTGTGCAATTTTGCTTTTTCAGGTGATTTTTTGTCCAATTACAATTGAACAGGTTTTATATGGAATTACAGTAGTGATTATTACAACGATTGTGATGGATCAAGTTATGATGTTGGGGGAAACTAAAGTACAAGTAACTGTTATTTCTCCTAAATGGCAGGAAATCCGAAAAATTGTTTTTGAGGATATTAATCGTGGCTGTACATTATTAAATGTTACAACTGGATATCATCAAAAAAATCAATATGCGGTAATGGCTGTTGTGTCGAAACGTGAGCTGCATTTATTAAATGACATGATTTTAGCGATTGATCCAACTGCATTTATTATTAGTAATGCTACTCATAGTGTAAGGGGGCGTGGTTTCACGTTGCCACCAATTGATTTATAAAAAAAGAAATCATAAGATTTCTTTTTTTGTTGTACTTTTTGTGATCAATCATTTTTATTTTTTTCAGGATTATTTAAATCAACAAAAAATTCAACATGACCGCAGTTAGGACAATAGCAGCTTTTCAATTCATAATTAGTTTTTTTGAAATCATCATCTTTAATAATAAGTTCTAAATAGCTAAGTGTAGAAATGCCATTATCCTTAATAAAGCAGTTAGTTTTAAGCGTGGTTTGACAAACCGGGCACACTTTTTTCATACTGTCACCTCTTTAATTTATTGTATCATAAAATTGCGATATAATAATAGTATTTGTGCCTTTATTCGATAAAGTATGCTATAATATGCGTGGAGTAAAATCGGACTCTAGGAAAATTGAATATAATAAAATTGAATATATATAAATATAATAATAGAAAGGGGTTAGTCGAATACGGCAATAAATATGATAAAACTTACAAATGTAACGAAAATCTATAAAACTGGTGTAAGAGCTTTAAATGATATGAATCTTACGATTGAACCAGGTGAATTTGTTTATGTTATTGGTACTACTGGTGCTGGTAAATCAACATTTATAAAGCTTTTATATCGCTAAGAAAAAGAAACTCCAGGTAAAGTAGAGGTTGTAGGGCGCGATGTATCAAAAATTAAAAATCGAAAAGTTCCTTATTTTCGTCGTAATATCGGGGTTGTATTTCAAAATTTTAGACTTCTACCAAAAAAGACAGTTTTCGAAAATGTTGCGTTTGCGTTAGAAGTAATTGATACTCCACGTGTAGAAATCCGTCGTCGCGTTAGAGCCACTTTAGAGTTAGTAGGACTTGAGGATAAAGTCAATGCTTTTCCACATGAACTTTCAGGTGGTCAACAGCAGCGTGTAGCAATTGCTCGTGCAATTGTCAACAAACCAAAAGTGCTAATTGCTGATGAGCCAACAGGAAACTTAGATCCAGAAACATCTGAAGAAATTATTAATCTTTTAGAGAGAATTAATGAACAACAGAATACTACTATTCTAGTAGTTACTCATGACAGTAAAATTGTTCAAGAACATAAAAAGAGAACTATTTTGATTGAAAATGGATGTGTTAATGCGGACACTAGTTTAGGAGGTTACGATATTTAATGAACGAGTTGATTAGTTGTGTGAAAAATCTGCCTAAACATTTTAAAACGGCAGTTCAAAATATATGGCGTAATGGTGTAATGTCATTTTCATCAATTTTCGCTGTTACGATTACGCTTGTTTTAATTGGTGTAATTGGTGTTTTAGCTTTAAATGTTCAAGATATTAGTTCGAACATTGAAGAGGGAGTTAGTATTTATGTAAAATTAGATAGATATATAGACGAAGCTGCTGAACAAGCAGTTGGGCCACAAATAGAAGCTATTTCTGGAGTAAAAAAGATTACTTATTATACTAAAGATCAAGAATTAGATAAATTAATTGAAACTCAAGGTGATGAAGGTGCTGCTTTATTTGAATCATACCGAGCAGATAACCCATTAGGTGGGGCTTATGAAGTAGAAGTTGATGATGCAGCAAATATTGCTAAAATCGCTGAAAAGATTCAAGAAATACCAAATGTCAATAAAACAAGTTATGGTGGACAATCAACACAAGATATGGTAAAAACTTTGAAAACTATTCAAACTGGAGGATCGATTTTTATTGTCGGACTTGCCATTATTGCATTATTTATGATCGCTAATACAATTAAAATCACGATCACAGCGCGTCAAACTGAAATCAGTATTATGCGTATGGTCGGTGCTAGTAACTGGTATATCCGTATTCCTTTTATGCTTGAAGGAATGTTGATTGGTCTAATTGGATCAATTATCCCGATTATTGTTTTAGTTTATGGTTATGGAATGGTATATGATTACGCTAATGGTGCATTAATGTCAGCAATGTTAGCACTAAAACCACCAATGCCATTTATCCGCGATTTCTCACTAGTTATTGCTGCTGTAGGGGCTGGCGTTGGTTTGGTTGGAAGCTTTGTTTCAATTAGACGATTCTTAAAATTCTAAAAACAGGCAGTGCCTGTTTTTTTAATAGGAGTAGGAATGATGAAAAATGAGATATTAAAATTTCTTAAACAAGATTATCTTAATAATTTAGATTTAATATATGCTCTTGAACATGGTGCTAAGATAAAATATTATAATCAGGCAGGAATAATGCTTAAATTTGAGGATATCTATATGCTTGCATTCAAAGATGAAAAAATTGCTGAACAATTACTTAAACAAATAGATAAGTGCTCAATGCTAGCAATTCACAATGATAAATATTTTAATATAATTAATCAAAAATGGGGATTAAATAAAGAAATTGTAGCTTACCAGTATGGCTATTTAAAAAAATATGTTAGAATAATTAATAACCCAATCGTTGAAATTAAAGAAATTGGGAGGGAATATTTTGAATTTATTAAAGAAAATTATTCTACTCCGATTGAAGAAGCATATTTGCTTGAACGAATTGATGCTAATGTATTTGTGGGTGCGTTTATTGAAAAGCAGATTGTTGGATTTGCTGGGCGTCATATAGAGGGAACAATTGGTTTTGTTGAAGTAATTAAAGAATATCGACGTCTTGGAATAGCTCAGGCTCTAGAACAGTATTTAATGCAAAAACTAATTGCTGAAAACGAAATTATTTATTTACAAGTAGAAGTAGATAATTATCCATCAATGCGACTACATGAAAAATTAGGCTATGAGCGTTCTGATGATATTATCACCTGGTATATGTAAAGAAAGGAAAGAATAATGGGAAATTATAATTTTGATGACTTACAGTATTTACAAATTCCGTTGCCAGAGGAATTATTAAAATTAAAATGGCATGGTAGTTTTACAAGAATGAAAAGAATAATTGATGCAAAATTAGCTAATGATATTCCGATAGCTTTAAAAAAACGACTGCTTCATGAAAAAGAAATTATTCGTAGAATACCTCAAGAATATCCGTTATCATATGAAGAAGCTTTAAAAATTTGTCATAATAATTTTAATGATTTTAGTGATGAGGAACTAGAAAAATTACAAGATGAAAATGCGGTAGAATGGATTTTTGTAGAAGGACAACCATACTTTAGAGCTGATTTTTTTGATAACATTTTAAAGACTAGAAATGATTATGCTGCACGTTTGTTTGATAAAAGCAAAGTTGAAAGTCGTGAAGCAAATTTTGCACTGCTTAATAATGCAATACATGAAATTAAAACAAAGGGACAATTAACATATCATTTTCGTTTAAAGACGGGAATTAAGATCAAGGCATCAGATTCAAATAAAAAAATTAAAATTCATCTTCCTTTGCCATTAGAAGATTGTCAAGTTAAGAATTTTAAATTAATTGCGACAATGCCGCAATACAAATATTTAAATGACGGAAGTCATCCACAGCGAACTGTCTATTTTGAAGAAAATATTGATCAGGTTAAAGATTTTTATGTGGAGTATGAATATGATAATGAGATGAAATATGTAGAACTTAAACCCGAAGATGTTTTAGAAAGTCAACCTAATTTTTATTTACATGAACAAGCACCGCATATTGTTTTTACCCCTTATTTAAAGTCTTTGGCAAAAGAAATAGTTAAAGACGAGACAAATAATTTAATTAAAGCTAAATTAATATATGAGTATATTACAACTCACATAACCTATTCATTTGTTCGGAATTATTACACAATTCCCAATATTCCTGAGTATGCTGCTTTAGGTGGAAAAGGTGATTGTGGTGTTCAAGCACTATTATTTATTACTTTATGTCGTTGCGTGGGGATTCCTGCCCGTTGGCAAGCAGGTTTATATGTAACTCCACAGGATATCGGTAATCATGATTGGGCAAGATTTTATATTGCTCCATATGGCTGGTTATATGCTGATTGTTCTTTTGGAGGTTCTGCTTATCGTAATGGTGATCAGGAACGATGGCAGTATTATTTTGGACACCTTGATCCGTTTAGAATGCCTGCAAATAGTGAATATCAATACGATCTTTATCCACCGAAACAATTTATTCGTCAAGATCCATATGATAATCAAACTGGTGAGGCTGAGTTTGAAGATCGTGGGCTGTATTTAGATGAATACGATTTACATTTAGAAGTACTAGAGATCAAGAAAGTTTAATTATAAAAGTTAAAAATTATAGTTATCAAACTTTTCTAGAATATCCCCAAGATGTTGAGGGAATGATCGATTTATATGGTGTGACTAACTTTTTAACTTTCAATCAAGGTTTTAGTAAATATAATGAAAAAGAAATGACAAATATTTATGATTTGTTGGGGTGCTGGTGCGAGGATGATGAAGTTCTCTATCGTGAAGCATCACCGGTATCTTATCTTGAAGCGAAAATGAATTTGCTACCAATTCTTATTCTGCATGGTTCTAAGGATCATGTTGTTCCTTTTGAACAATCAGTAGAATTATATCAAAAATAAAAAGAGTATGGTTATAATGCAACTTTATGCAAAGTTGCTAAAGCTGATCATGAGCGTTCAATTTTTTATGTTAGAGCGGTCTTTGATGTTATCATAATTTTTTTAAATCAATATAAATAAAATAGCGCATAAGGCGCTATTTTATTTTTGACTTTGTTCTTGTTTTTCTAATAGCTCTAACCAGCGTTCATTTTTAATCTCAAGTTGTTCATTTAAATAGTCACGCTGATTTGATAATTCTGACAATTTATTATAATTACTTTGATACTCATTCATTTGTTCATTAATAATTTTGATTTGTTGTTCAAACTCAAGAATAACCTTTTCCATATTTTCAAGTTCTTGTTTTTCTTTAAAACTTAAGCGAATAGCACTTTGAAGTTTTTTCTGTTCTTTATATTTTAAAGCTCCGTCGCTTTTATTCTTATTTTGTTGTTCAGAAATATCGATATAACTGCTATAGCCACCATTACAATAAGTGATTTGTTGATTCTTAAAAACGAATAAGCCATCACAAATACGATCAAGAAAATAACGATCATGAGATACGGTAATGACTATGCCATTAAAACTATCAAGATAATCTTCAAGAATAGCTAAAGTGGAAATATCTAAATCGTTAGTTGGCTCATCAAACAATAGTACATTGGGAGCTTGCATCAAAATATTCAACAAATATAGACGACGTTTTTCTCCACCTGATAAACGAGCAATATAAGTATGTTGTAAACTTGAATCAAAAAGGAAACGTTCACACATTTGTTTAGCAGTAAAGCTGCCTTCAAGGGTTTTTAAATCATTACTTGTTTGTTTGATATAGTCAATCACGCGCATATTTTCATCAAGACCATCATTCATCTGTTTAAAATATCCGATTTTAATTGTATCTCCATGAGTAACTGATCCACTGCTTGGTTCTAACTCTTTAGCGATAATCTTTAGAAGGGTGCTTTTACCACAACCATTTATTCCGAGGATTCCAATTCGATCTGTTCGTTTAAATAAGTAAGAAAAGTTGTTAAACAAGGTATGATCATCGTAGCACATACTCAAATCTTTCAACTCAATTGTCTTTTTACCAAGTCTAGAAGCAGTATTGATTAATTCTACTTGATTAATAGTTTGAATATCAGAAATATTGTTGAGCTGTTCAAATCGTTGAAGTCTCTCTTTGCTTTTAGTAGTTCTAGCCTGAACTCCAGCTCTAACCCACTCTAATTCTTTTTTTAAGAATAATTTTCTTTTTCTTTGGGAAGCTAGATCAGCTTCTTCGCGTTGTGCTTTTAAATCAAGGAATTTTGAATAGTTAGCAGTGTATTCATAAATTTTGCTACGATCAATTTCCATGATCTTATTGGTAACTCGTTCAAGAAAATAACGATCATGGGTAACCATTAGAATGGCTTTGTTGAACTTAATTAAATATTTTTCTAAATATTCAATCATTTCGTTATCTAGATGATTAGTTGGTTCATCGAGAATTAAGAGATCACATGGTTTTAGCAAGGTGATTGCAAGGGCAATACGCTTTTGCTGACCACCTGATAATTCTTTAATTAACTGTTCATAATTAGTAATTCCAAACTTATTTAAAATTGCTTTGATTTCATATTCATTAACTTCGCTGGCATCAATTAATTTATAAACTTGTTTAATAACGCTGTTATTAGGATCAAAATCAGGGTTTTGTGGTAAGTATGAGATTGTCATATCTTTTTTTCTAATAATATCTCCCTGATAATTTTCATTTCCAGCAATGACTTTCAACAAGGTACTTTTCCCCGTACCATTAACTCCAATCAAAGCAACTTTATCGGTTTCTTCAATTGAAAAAGTAACATTATCAACAATATTTTTAATACCATTCGTTTTTGATAAATTATTTGCACTTATTAACATATACGTCTCCTTAAACCTTCTTCTATTCTATCATGGAATAGAAATTTGTAAACGAAATATTATCATCTCAATTACCAAAAAACCTTATTCTTGGTATAATGTTTATGGGTGATTTAAATGAAACGTTATACAATAGGGAAAATGGCAAAATTAAATAACGTAACTGAACAAACCCTAAGATTATATGACAAAATGGGTTTATTTAAACCAGCTTATGTAGATGAACATAACGGATATCGACTCTATGATATTGGTCAGTCTGCACGACTTGACATAATTCAGTATTTAAAGAATTTGGGAATGACTTTAAAAGAAATCAAAGAAATTTTTGATTCAAAAAATTTAGAATTATTACAGGAAAAACTAGAAGAAAGTAAGCTACAGATTAACAATCAAATTATTCAATTAAATGAGCAAAAAGCAGCAATTCAAAAAACAATTGATTCATTTGAACTTTTTAAAGCTGCCCCAAAAGTTGGAATGATCACATTGGAATTTATAAATAAAAGAACGATGCTCTATGTTGATGAAAAAGTAAATTTTTATGATTATGATCTAGATGTTTATGAAGAATTATTAAGGGAATTTAAAGATGATCTCATTAAACAAGCTTTACCTCCAACAATCTTTTTTAATCCAGGAACTATTTTGCGTAAGGAATATGTTTTGAAAAGAAAATTTTGTGCAACTGAAATTTTTGTTTTTATTGATGATAAAAAAGAAATTCCGTTAAAAAAAGAAACAATTCCAGCTAATATGTATCTATGTATTTATTGTGATGATTTTACTAAAGAAAAGGAATATGCACATCGTCTTTTTGATGAAATTGAATCTAAAAATTATACAATAGTCGGGGATTATCTATGCGAAAGTTTGAATGATATTTTGATATTTAACGATAAACAAAGAAATATGTATTTAAGGTTACAAGTTCCAATAAAAATTTGATAATTATTTCACAAATTCTTGACCTTATGGTAACAATAAAGTTTATACTTAGAGTATATGGAGGTAATCAAGATGAATAAAGAAAAAATTAGAGTTGTACAGTATGGATGCGGAAAAATGGCAAAATATATAATCCGTTATCTATATGAAAAAGGTGCTGATATTGTTGGTGCTATCGATGTAAATCCTGATGTTGTAGGCAAGGATATTGGTGAATTTGCAGAATTAGGATTTAATCTAGGGGTAACGATCAGTGATGATGCAGATGCTGTGTTAGATGAATGTGATCCAGATATTGCAGTAGTCACATTATTTAGTTTTATGGAAGATTGCTATCCTCATTTTGAAAAATGTGTTCGCCGTGGAATAAATGTTGTAACAACATGTGAAGAGGCAATTTATCCATGGACTACTTCATCAAAACTTACTAATAAATTAGATGAATTAGCTAAAGAAACAGGGTGCACAATCGTTGGTTCAGGAATGCAGGATATATACTGGATCAATATGATTGGAACAGTTGCTGCTGGATGTCAACGTATTGATAAAATTGAGGGTGCAGTTTCTTATAATGTTGAAGATTATGGTTTAGCACTTGCTAAAGCTCATGGAGCTGGATTTAGTCCTGAACAATTTGAAAAAGAACTTGCTCATCCTGAGACATTAGAACCAGCTTATGTATGGAATTCAAATGAAGCGTTGTGCAATAAAATGGGATGGACAATCAAATCGCAAACACAAAAATGTGTACCATATTTTTATGATACTGATTTATATTCAGAAACATTGGGTGAAACAATTCCGAAAGGAAATTGTATCGGAATGTCTGCGGTAGTTACAACAGAAACTTTCCAAGGACCAATCATTGAAACTCAATGTATTGGTAAAGTCTATGGACCTGATGATGGTGATATGTGCGACTGGAAAATTAAAGGTGAACCTGATGTAAGTTTCTATGTTCAAAAACCTGCGACAGTTGAACATACATGTGCAACCGTAGTTAATCGTATCCCATCTATTTTATTAGCGCCACCAGGATATATGACAGTTGAAAAATTAGATGAATTAGAATATCTATCATATCCAATGCATTTGTATTGTGATGAATAAGAATCCTTTGGGATTCTTTTTTTAGTTAACTATATTGATTATCAACATAGTTAGTGTATAATAAAAGTAAGAAGAGTATCGATAATCGATATAAGGGTGGTAAAAATGGCAAGAAAAGAGTTTGAGACACTCACGCCTCAAATGTTCTATATTTTAGTAGTATTGAATGTTCCTCGACACGGCTATGAAATTATGAATGAAATTATGCGAATTACAAATGATGAGATAAGGGTAGGAGCAGGAACTTTATATACTCTCTTATCGCGGTTTCAAAATGATGGTTATATTGAATTAGTAAGTGAGATTGATCGAAAAAAAATTTACCAGATTACAAAAATAGGTAAATATAAACTGCAAGAGGAAAAGCGGAAACTGGAAATGCAGATAAAAGCTTTGAATGAGGTAAATCAAGATAAAAATTAAAATAAAAAGATATGATATGCTGTTTATAGATGAGGAGGAATATCTAAGTCAATTAAATTTATTAGGCAAGAAATGGCTGGATTTTAAGAACTATTAAATTTTATTTTTGTAAGGGAAAAATCTCAGAATTTAAAATATCAAGTTGATTATCACCTGCATAGTGATGAATATAAAGATTTGATAACTGGTATATGTTTATAGATATTTATAAATGTATCACAATTTTTATACCGAAGATTTAGCGGTAGTTGATTTGCGTATTGATATTGGCAATTGTTAATTTATTTAATGGCTTTTTTTAATAAAAATTACATGGGGAAATTTTATTTTAAATTATGGAAAGTGGGAGAACATAGTGAAGGTTAAATATAGATTGCTCAATGATTTGTTACTTTATGAAGATGAATGTATTACCTATTTAGAAAAAATGGCACAAGATGGCTGGTATTTAGTGAAAGTGGGAACAACTTTTTTTAAATTTGAACGGCGGTCGCCCAGAAAAGTTAAATATCAAATGGATTATAATCTTTTAACACCTGATTATCTTGAAATGATCACTTTAGAAGGCTATCGCTTTGTTGACAATTATAGAGAAATTTCATTCTTTTATAATGAAGATATTAATGCAGCGAATCTACATACAGATGAAGCAGCAAGGCTAATGGCATTAGGCAACATATATAAATATTTCCATGTTTTTTTAATAATTGGATGTGCATTAATATTATTGATTATAAACTCAAGTATATGGAAAATGAATTTATTGGTAATTCGATATACTCTTGGCAGTTTCTTTCTTAATACAAAGCTGTTTTTCGGTCATTATTTATATATCTTTATAGCTTTAATGTTTGTTATCGATGGTATTGCACTATTCTTGATGAAGCTAAGTATCAATCGCCAACAAGAAAATAAAAAATCGTTAAAAAAATGGATAAAACTATGTTTTATAATTGAAAAGTTAATTGGGCTGATTCTATTATTTATCTTAACTTTAGTGATAATTGATATTGTAGTATATAACCCGTTTGTTTTGATCGGCCTGATAATAGTAATTGGTGGTTTTGAAATATATAATTATTATATCAATAAGAAAGCTTACCATGAAATTAATAGTACACTTAGACGAGGGAAGACTGCTGTTGCAATGGTATTAGTTGTAGTATTTGTGATTGCAATGCAAAATATTGATTTTGATATTAATATTAAAACTATTCAGCCTTTACAAAAGGGAATAAACGTTGAGAGCACTTCAACGCGGTCGATTTTAGTTAGTAATTATGTTAATACTTCTTATGAAGGAGAGCAATTGATTTTTTTAGAAAGTAAATATGAATGTTTAAATAATTATATTGCAAATAAGGTATTTGAAGAAATAGTTTGTGGTGTGGAGCGAGATAGCAGGATTCCTGATGAAATAGAAATTGATGCAATTGTTGAAACGACAGGGGAATGGTCTACTAATGATGTAAAATATTTAAATTATTTACAAGCGATAAAAAAATTTAAGTATATTCAAACTGAGTATGCTGATAAATGCTATTATTTTGATAATACATTTGTAGCAATTAAAAATAAACAAATATTATTAATAGTAAAAAAAGAAGATACCAAAATCGATGAGATTCTAAAGTACTATTTATCTTAAAATGATTCATTACTTCAAACAGTTGTTGATAAAGTTATTGATTGAAAAAGTGATGATAAAATTTCCAGATAATTCTTTTTAATAAATAAAAAAGTGGCTTAATTAGCCACTTATTTGTTTACTGGCAGAGGTAGTAGGAGTCGAACCCACATCAACGGTTTTGGAGACCGGTATTCTACCATTGAACTATACCTCTATTTCCAACTGCCAATTAATAATAACATAATTGTAAAATCTTGTAAATAAAAAATTAATAAATATTATAAATAAGTTTCTTGTGATGTTAACCTATACGAATTATTTCAATATTCATAATTTAGAGTAGAAGGAGGAATTTAATGAATAAATTAGAGTTAGGTATTTCATCAATAAAATGCCAAGAATTTAGAAAGATATATCCAATTGTTAAAGCTTTTCACTCTGGAACTATCTTTGAAGAGTTAGATTTGCCATGGGGTGAGTTATGCCGATGAAAAATGATGATCTATTAATGCAAATCATGATGTTGGATTTTGCAGTGCAAGATTCTGCATTATTTATTGATACTCATCCCTGTGATAAAGAAGCGATGAATTATTTTAATGAGGCAGCAACACGTTTAAAAGCAGCAAAAAAAGAATATCAAAAACAAGGTCATGCTTTAGTAAATCGAGAAGTTGGAGCTTACCAAAACGATTACTTATCTGCACCTTGGCCATGGGTAGGTGATCATAAATGTGGTTGTACGAAAAACGTTTGCAATACCCTATAAACATTACTAAACCGAATGCAAAAGCAGCGGCAGTTATTATTGACCAATTAGGCGGACCTGATGGAGAGCTTGGAGCGGCACTTAGATATTTATCTCAACGCTATACAATGCCATATCCAGAAATTCAAGCGTTATTGACAGATATTGGTACTGAAGAATTAGCCCATAAATGATGTAGGTTATAATGTGACTTATTACACCTTTAAATATATTTCTAACTTAAATTGCTTTATCGCATCAGGATCCCAACGTCCTCCTTTTTCTTTTTTATAGATACATTTATCTATAATGGATTTTAATATTTTGTTTTTTTCTTCTGTAGAGCTTTTCCAATATAAATCAATTGCATTTTGTAATTGTGGGATAGCTTTTTTATATTGTTCTATTTTCATTGCTTCCGTTTCTTTTGCTAGGATGTCTTTTCTTTTGTTTACAGTGTTAATTTTATTTTCGAGGGTATTTTTACGTTCTTTGAATAATTCAACTGTATACGCTCCTAACTCGAGCATTTCGCACGCTTTTATAATTTGCTTATTTAATTTTTCAAGCTCTTTATCACATTCTTCAAGTTGTAGTTTTTTATTATCATCGTAAGTTTTATTAACAGAAACAGAATAATTATTAACGTAGTTAGTATAGTTTTTTAGTGTATCTTTAAGAGTATCTATTATACGTTGTTCGACTACATGAATATCACTTGCAACGTTTTTGCATCGTGATGTGGTACATAGGATAGTTTCAACTCTACCATTTTTATAAGGTCGCCTTGCCATTTTATGATTACAAAATCCACATACGATTAAACCAGCTAATGGATTTTGTAAGGTTTTATCTTTTTTTACTGGATGACTTCGTTTTTTCATTAAAAATTTAATTCTATCATATTCATCTTGCGTCATTATGGCAGGATGTTTACCGGGATAGAGTTCATAGTTAGGATTTCTTGGGCGTGTTTTTACAATTTTACCGTCTTTAAAAACTTTTACTTCTTTTCTAGAATTCCATTTTATTAATCCTAAATTAGTTTCATTTAGCAGTATCGCTTCGACTGCACTTTTAGTCCAATATTCACCTTTTCTTGGTTTATATCCTAATTCATTTAAATGATTAGATATATTTGTAGACCCTTCATCTTCAAGCGCCTTTTTTTTCATAATGTTGAAAACTATGTTTTCCTCTTCGTATATTTCGAGTGAATATCCTTTTTCTAGTTTAATACGACTATAAGAATAGGGAGCGATGCTACCAACATAGTAACCCTCTTGTGCTGCAATATGGCGCCCACGCTGCATACGACGGGTAATCATCTTGTATTCGCGTCTACCCATAAATAAATCAAATTCAAAATACTCCTGGTCATATTCGTTTTGTGGGTCAATCGTCTTCATGGGAGTAATTATCTTTGTATTATTTATACTAAATGCTCTTATAATAGTTCCCTGATCTACAGTATCACCACGAGCAAGACGCTGACTATCAACTACAAGAACACCCTCTAAGACACCCTCCATTACATACTCAAGTAATTTCTTCATTTCAGGTCTGTTCTGAATATTCTCACCGGATACGACCTCTTTAAATTGCATTATTTCTTTTCTGTTTATGTTTAGGGAATCGGCTAAATCAAATAATATCTTTTCGTGTTTGGCCAGTGTATCATTTATATCTTCGTTTGGATCATCGCTACGAGATTTTCTTAAATACATCCCATACATTTTTTTCACCAACTTTCTCTTTCTATAAATTGTATGTTTAATTTAATTTAAAATAATTATCTTTGTTAAAATTTGATGTTATTCTTACAATATCAACCATATCTTCCGGCGTAATTTCCCCGTCGCTTAATGTTACACCGTTTTCATAAAAATCTATGTAATCGTCCAATAATTCGGGATAATTATCTTGAAAGTAGTCTAAATTTTTTTCATGATTTGTATCAATTCTTTTTTTCAATTTAATTCCTCCTGTCATGTCATAGTTATCTCAATCGTTTTTTTGGATTGTTTTTATATATTTCTGTTACTGTTTTTTTTATTTCTGATATATCATCTTTGTTACTCTTTCCAAATATATATACAAAAGACCCAGTCATAACGGAACCTAATATTGTAAAGATTGTTACAACAGTACTTAAACAGTCTTTGTATTCTATAGTTCCTTCTGGAGATATGTAGCTATAGAGTTTTACTGCTATATCAGATATTGAAAAAGTAAGAGAAGATAATATTACTACAAGCCCAACAGCAAACAATAGTACAATAAAAAAAAGTAATATATATTGTAATATCATAAAAGCTAATATTTTACATGTAGAACTTGTATTAATTTCGCTGATCATATTTTTACGCAATACAATCGCTATTACCCATAATGCTATTCCCATTGCTAGGTATATAATAAAATTAAAATTCATGTTTGTTTTTTTCACCTTACCTTATATTTAATTCCTAATAATTTTTATTTTTTATGTAGATTATTTAATAAAAAGTTCCTATCATAATCGACAGGAACTTGAGTATCTTTAAATCATAATTTATTAATGGTATTTTACTTTTTCTCTAATTTAACTGTCTTTGTACTACCCATTGCAGATGCTTCATAACTAATGACACCATCTTTGTATGTAAATTCTTTTGTATCATCTGAAGAAGCTAACATAGCACCGCTAGTTTTCTCAGTATCGTTTTTTGAGGTCCAAGAATATTCATTTGTTGCTTTTGTTGGTGCATCATATGTACCTGCCCAATATAATGATCTAGTATCATCTTCACTAACCCAGTTAATTTCTATAGTACCATCAGAAATAACCGCTTCTTGATAAGTACCTTCTTCATTAGAAGCCCATGTACCAGTTAGATCAAGTGGCTTTTCAACTTTTTCTTCTTTTTTTGGAGTTTCTTTTTTACTGTTGTCATTACCTCCACAACCAGTTAGTCCAAAGCAAAGTCCAAGGACTAAAAATAAACTTAAAATTTTCTTCATACTTAGTTCTCCCTTCAAATTATTTATTATAAACACTATGAAGTGTGTTTATCGTATTTGGCATGTCAATTAAATTGTATTTTCCAATAACAAGAATTAGTGGTATCGTGATTGAACTAATGGCTATTTCCAATGCCTTTTTTCCAGTGTAACCTCCTAAATGTAAGATGATAAGTATAATGATAGCTATTAGAAGAGCTGGTCCAATTATACCTAGTAATTTTATAATAAAATTTTTAATACTTACCATCTATATTTCCTCACATAATGAATACCATATTTTTAGTGGTATTCCCTTTTCTTTAGCTAAAAACTCTAAATTTTCATAATTGTCCATATTGACATCATAAGTTAGAAATCTAATTGCAAATTCATTAGCTTCTTTTTCTAATCTTGTTTTATAGATACGCTTTAAAAAGTTAAAATTAATGTTTTTATCATAATGTAGAATATAGTGTCCGAGTTCATGAGCAATCAAAAAATTCTCATAGCGCTCATCTAAATTTGGGCGAACAAAAATATAACCATTACCATCAACAATCATTAATCGTGATTCTAGTGTTTTTGCTTTAAATTCTGTATACGCAATCTCTATATCTAGGTAATCGCATATTTCTTTAACATTGGTTGTATTATAGTTATTTACAATATTTTTTAGTTTTGTCTTTAATTCCATAGCACATTTCTCCCATTTAATAATTATTTATTATTTGTGCTTCCTCGAAATAATTTTCAAAATATCTTTTACATCTAATTTTAGGTTTTTTAATTTATCTCCATGTGTAATATCTATGTTTAAGAATTTAATTACACTTTCTTGAGATAAGAATGTATCTAGGGCTTCATCAAACGTATCAGTACAATCTTTTTTTTCTTTACCAATCAGGTAATCACAAGTTACATCAAAAAAATCAGACATTTTTAATAAAGTTGAAAAATCTGGTTCACGTTCACCATTTTCCCACTTGCTGATACTCCCATTTGATACATTAAAAATCTTAGCTAATTCTAATTGACTTAAGTTATTGGCTTTTCTTAAAGACTTAAGTCGTATTGAAAATTTTGTTTTTTCATTATTAATAGTGGAACAAGAACAATTATTATCCAAAGATAGATTATTTTTTGCATTTGTAAAATAATCTAGACTAACATTGAAAAAATTAGCTATATTTATAATTCTTTCAAAATCTGGAATACGTCTATTATGTTCAAATTGAGAAATTGTTGCCTTCGATTCATTTAGATTATACTTTTGGTTTAGCTGATTAGCCAATTCTTCTTGTGTTAACTTTTTATCTAATCTTAATTTCTTTAATTTTTGTGAAAAAAGATTTCTTATAACAGATTCATTTGAGATAGCTTCACAATGATCTGTTGACCGACACATTATATAATCTAATGTCACATTGAAAAAATCAGCAATTTTCACCATTTTATAAATCTCTGGTGTTCTTTTGTTATTAATATATTGCGAAATAGTAGCTTCTGAATCTGAATAGCCATATTTTAAATTGAATTTTTCTGCAAACTCTTTTTGATTTAGTCCCTCTTTTTTTAAAAGTTTTTTTATTCTGTCACCAGGTTTATCGTTAATCATAAAATTTTTATTTTACTTTCTGTGTTTTCTAGAAACAATTTTTAGCATGTCTCCTACGTCTTCCGCCATTTCCATTATTTCATCATCAGACATAGTATCTAAATCATATCCACCATAATCAGCAATCATTTCCTGTTTAAGAATAAAATTAAGGGCTTCTTGAGGTGTAGTAAAAGATTGGTATTCGTCAGCAAGGTTATTTACTTTTAAATAACCAGACATTTCCAAAAGATATTCTAATGAGACATGTAATGATTTACTAATATCACTCAACATTTCGATTGTGGGTGACACAGGCTTACCAGTATTAGGGTTGATTCCAGTTTCCAATTTTTTTAAATAAGTATGACTTATACCAATTAAATCAGCAAATTCCCTAAGACTCATATTTCTCTTTTTTCTTTCATTAAGTAAATATTCCCCTAAACCGTTGTTATTACTCACTTTTTATCACCATCCTAATATTAGTGTAAACCACAGTTGACAAAAACACAAACAAAAAAGTACATTTTACCGTTAATTAGAGTTGACAAAAAACGTTAACTATAGTAAACTTTGTTTGTGGAAACAATATGTTACAAAGAAGGAGGTAAAAAGTGAATAAAATAAGAGAGTTGCGAGAGAAACAAAATATGACACAGCAAGAATTGTCTAACAAGTCTGGAATAAGCCGTTCATACATATCACAATTAGAAAACAATAGTCATCTTATTGTTAAAAGTTCCACAATGGTTGCAATAGCTAAGGCTTTAAAAAAACCAGTAAGTGCTATTTTTTTTAAATGATTTGTTAACTAAATGTTACAAAATTGAATATTTTGTTTCAAAAGCACAACTAAATTATAACTCTAAATAAAAACTAGTGTCTTTAAAAGACACATATTAAAAGTTATAAAAACGGAGTTAAAAAGAAAAAGGAGAAGTATAAATATGAAAGAGGATGAATTTCAAAAAGTAAAAGCCTTTGCTAACACAGTTTTGCAGGAATGTGAAAACAAAGGTTTGACAAATAAGGAAGTGGAATATTTTAAAGAATACTTACCAAAATTAATCCAAATAAAACTTGAAGAAAATTATCTGAATGCCTATTTTAAAATTTATTAATCAGAGCAAGAATTGATATTAAAATTGCAAAAACTGAAAGTGTACTAGAAATGATAATTGGTAACCAAAAACGATAGGAATTAAGTTTTGAGGTGTTGATGTATTCAAAACCTTTAATAGTTAATTCATATGAAATAAAAACACCTACTTTTTTGAAGCGTTTTGATATTAGTTTTTCTTCAACTAGTATTTCCAAATCGTCGTTAAGATTGTCAATTGATTCACAATCTATCTTTTTTGCAATCTCAGTAGATAAAGCAATTGGTTCAAGTTGATTTATTGCTTTTAAAATATCTAATTTTGTATACAAATTTTTAACCTCCTCTCATGAAAATTATAGCACGAATGGGGTTATATAAAAATATCGTGGGGCAGGTATGAGGGAATTATCTAATTATTAGACTGATACAAATACCATTATTAAAAACTCCAAAACCACAGTGAATAAATCGATTAAATATGTTTCCAACTTAACACACACGAATAGCGGATAGTTTCCTCATACTTGCCTCATGGTAAGAAAAATTAAGAAAGGAGTGATCGTATGAGCGAAAATGAAGAATTAAAAAAAGAAGTCGAGGAATTAAGAAAAATTGTAGAAGATTTAAAAACTGGAAGTATACGAATTGAATCTAATATTTCTAAATTACACAGATTAAAACAAGAAATTGTTAATGAGCTTCTTAAAGACGAAAAAGAACCTTATACAATTTGGAGAGTACGTAGGTTTGCAGGTGAATTTGCACTCGACATATTTGATGATAAATATCCAATGCAGGAAAGAAAATTACATGTAAAAACAGCTAACAGGATATTTGGTTATCCAGATGAAGAAGAAAGACTTCAGTATTATTTAGAAACCTATAAACAGTGTATTAAGTTTGTTATAGATATGACTAGAAAATCTAGAGAGGATGCAATTATATGAACGAACTTTTAAAAGTTAATTATGATAATGAGCGCATTACATTGTCAGCAAGACAGTTGCATGAGTTTTTAGAAGTAGGAAGCAAATATAACGATTGGTTTAAAAGAATGTGTGAGTATGGTTTTAATGAAAATTTAGACTATAGAGCTATTACTCAAAAAAGAGTAACAGCTCAAGGAAATGAAACAAAGTTTACTGATCATGAAATCACACTAGATATGGCCAAAGAAATTGCAATGCTCCAACGCAATGAAAGGGGCAAGGAAGCTCGTCAATACTTTATTGAAGTTGAGAAACAATGGAACAGTCCAGAAAGAATAATTGCTAGAGGTTTGATAGAAAGTCAAAAAATGATTGAAAATCTTAATCAGCAAGTTATTGAAATGAAGCCTAAAGCAGAGTTCTTTGATGCAGTAGCCAGTAGTAAGACTGCTATTCAAATGGCGGATGTCGCTAAAGTGCTGGATTATCCAGGATATGGAAGAAATCGTTTGTTTGAGTTTTTAAGAAATAAAAAGGTGCTGATGCATAATAATCAACCATATCAGAAATATATTGATTGTGGATATTTTAGAGTTGTTGAACAGAAGTATACGAAACCAAATAGCGAAACAGCCATAAATATTAAAACTTTGGTTTATCAAAAAGGAGTTAATTACATAAAAAAGTTATTGGATAAAGAACATGAACTTACATAAGTGCATATGTTTAATCAAGGAGGTTAGGAAAAATGATAAAGATGCAGATTGATGAAAATACAATTGTTTATCGCCCTGATGTACCGGATAGAAATGCACTTATCGAACTCTATGACATTTTAAACCAAGTAAATATGAGAGAAAAAAGAAACGACCTGTTCTACACAGAAGAACAAGTCGCTGAGTTAAAGAAAGATACTCGCAATACCTTTCTTTAAAAATTGGTCGAGAGACCAATACATAACACCCTCATTATAGAGGGTTTTAGGAGGAAAGTCAAAATGATTAATAATGAAAGTACAAAAGCCGGCGTAATAGTGATGGCAATGATATTAGCTATGTTTGCTTTAGCTGGAATTCTTGCAAAGGGATGTGAACGCATAGATGCAACATGGGAAGAACAGTACCCCACGGAAGTGCGTGAAGTTGCTGCTAGAGGTGTTAGAGAGATACCCGCTTGAACTTCATTGGGAATATTCAAAATCACAAATTATTGTACGTGTAAGGAATGTAATGGTCCATGGGTAGGTTATCCAACAAAACTAGGAACTGAATATGTAGAAGGACGAACGATTGGTGTAGATACTTCAATAATTCCTTTAGGAACTGAAGTTTTGATTGACGGTCATATATATGTAGCTGAGGACACTGGATCGTTTGAAGGCAAAATAATTGATGTTTACGTCACTGATCATTCGAAATTCGATAGAAAATATTTAGAAGTTTTTATAAGGAATAAGGAGGATTAGAAATGAGTAAAGAGGTATTGGAAAATCAAATTTGGGAGCTTGAAAGACAGTTAAATATTCTTCAATGCAAAGATCGTTTCGATGATGAAGATTATGATTTGCAAAGAAATCTTAATCGCCAAATTGCTGTTAAAAAGAAAGAACTGGAGGCATTGGAATGACAGATATAAAACAAGCAAATTTACTTGAATATTTAAGGCATATTAGAAAAAGTGCATTAACAAAAGATGCTAAAGAAACGCTAGTTAAAACAGTTAAAGAAACTTACACAGTAGAAGAAATTGAACGAGCAAACGCGATATTAGATGTTAGCGAATAAAGACTTTGATTATAAAAGTTTCTTTAACAACTGCGATATAGATTTTGTAAAAAGTGATGAACACTGGCATGAGTTAAGAAATAAAGGTATTGGCGGTAGTGATGCCGGCATAGTGATGAATGTTAGTAATTATAAAAGACCATACGAACTATGGGAAGAAAAAACAGGACAAGTTAAAGCATCGTTTATTACAAACAAGGCAATTGAAAAGGGAAACGCCTTAGAACCTGTTATGTTTAATCTTTTTAAGATTTTGTACAGTGACAAATATGAAGTTATAGATACTAAAGATATTAGTTTGTCTAATAAGCAATTCCCGTTCATGAGAGCTAATTTAGACGGGGCTTTAATTAACAAGGCTACAAGTAAAAAAGGTATTTTGGAAATTAAATCTACAACAATTCAAAATGCTGCAATGCTTAAACAGTGGTCCAAAGATAACATGCCTATTACATATTTCTTTCAATGTTTGCATTACTTGAATACAACTCAGTTTAATTTTGTAGTGCTATATGCAATTTTAGATATTCCATGGGCTAATGACGGGGACGGAAAACAAGAGACAAGAATTATCTATATGGACCGTGAAACATTAGGGCAGGATATTGATTTATTGGTTAAAACTGAACTTTGGTTCTGGAAAAAAGTTATTCACTTAGATCCACCACCGTTCAGCGAAAATAGAAATTTAGAACTTAAGGAGGTTAATTAAAAATGAATGATTTACAAAACAAGCTGTTAGGCGGTTATGCAGCGGTAAGGATTGCCGGCAAAGAAGAATTCGAAAAAGTTATTGAATGGTTAGCTATTAAAAACTGTTTTCTAGCTAATAAAGAACCTGTAAGCAAAATGAATTATCCAGGGGATGCAATCTTTGTATTGTATCGTGCAGATGATGGTTTTATATGGTGGGCGCCAGTGGCAGATATTGATACAAATACGTACCAATTAGTTGATGTTAAACAATTAGAGCTGAATCTGATTGATGATCAAAAAATTATTGAAGCAAATGCAACGGTCACAGGTGAAATTGTCGAGCTGAACGAAAAAGCCTTAACACTTGTTACTAACACGAAACCAGAGGGAGCGACAATTGATTCCAACGTTGATAGCTTGGTTGCATTAATTCCAGTTATTCAATCAAAAGCTAATGTTGTAGTTACAGAAGAAAATTATAAAAGCTTTATTGCTAAAGGCACGGGAGTTGTTCCCGAATTAAGAAAATGGGCAAAAGCCATTGACGATGAAAGAAAACGTTCCAAAAAAGTATATATGGATTCGTTTAATACATACGAGAACAAAGTAAAAAGTGTTGTAGAGGCACTTAATACTACAGCTCAAAAAATTGCAAATGATGTTGATGTTTATATCCAAGAAAAAAAAGATAAACTTCGCAAGGAAAGAGAAGAAATTATTGAGCAGCTTAAAGAAGTACTCATAAAAAAAGAAATGATTTCAAGGGAGTATGCTAATAAGTTTGTATTTGATGAAAAATGGCTAAATGCATCATGCTCAAATAAAAAATTTCAAAGCGAGGCTGAAACTCAGTTTAACGACCTAATGAATCAGGAAAATCTATACAAAAAAGATATGGAGCTTATTGAAAGTACTATCATTAATACATGCGCTATGGTGGGGGTAGATGAAAAGTTAATAAGTCGTGAAAAATATAAGCTTCAGTATCAAGTAGGTAATAATCTTGGCGATATTACAAAGAATATTACAGATGAAATAAACGCTTTAAAAACACAAAAAGAAGCACTTAAAGCTGAAGCAGAGAAGGAATTACAACATCAAAAAGTACAGCTTGAAACACAACATAAAAAGGAACTTGAAAAAGTACAACAAGAAGCGGCTCATCAACCATCAGTTGAACCTAATAAAGATGAACAGATATTTAAACGTGGTGATGAAATTATTGCTAAAACAACTGGAAAATATGTTGTTACAGAAATTAAAGAAACACCTGAAAAATTTAATGGTAAAACATGGACTAAAACATTTGAGTTTACAGGAGATTTAGCATCACTACAAATGTTGAATAGATACATGGAATTTCTAAAACAAAGTAAAGAATTTGATTTTGATGAAGTAAAAATAATTGAAAAAGAGCTAGTTGAGCCAGAAACAGGAACGGTTAGTAAATACAATGTAAAGGAGATTAATTAACATGGCAATGCAAAGTAAAGTGGCAAAAAATCAAACAAAGTCAACTGGAATTAAGGGATTTAATAATTTAATCAATAGTGATTTAATGAGAACAAAAATTCATCAAATGGTTGGTGCGACTGATTCACAGGAATTTATTACAAGTATTACAAGTGCAGTCAACACAAACCCTGCACTCGCTGAATGTGATCCGCAGACAATCATTAGTGCAGCATTATTAGGGCAGTCATTACATTTAAAACCTAGTCCACAACTTGGATATTTCTATATGGTTCCATTTAACAATAGAAAGAGAAAATGTAAGGAAGCGCAATTTCAACTTGGATACAAAGGATATTTACAACTGGCTATTAGAACTGGTGAATATATTGATATTGATGCTATTGAAATTAAAGAGGGCGAATACAAGGGGCGCAACAAATTTACAGGTAGACCCGAATTTGAATTTGTAGAAGATGACGGCATTAGAGAGAATTTGCCAGTCGTTGGGTATATGGCGTATTTTGAAATGAAAAATGGATATATTAAGCGATTATACTGGTCAAAAGAAAAAATGTTAAAACACGCTGATACATATTCTCAAGCGTTTTCTAAAAATGAAACCACTGTAACAAATCAATATGGTACATATAAAAAAGTATCGTTTGCTGATTATGAGGCTGGAAATTATGATGGTGAAAATGATTGGCTTTATTCATCATTCTGGTACAAGAATTTTGATGAAATGGCAAAGAAAACGATGCTAAGACAATTATTATCTAAACATGGTTTATTAAGTACCGAAATGCAAAAAGCAGTTGAATCCGATCAAGCCGTTATTACAAAAGATTTACAACCAGAGTATGTTGATAATGAAAACGTAATTGATAATGCAGCGGTCGAAAAAGAGCAAACTCAATCCATTGAGGAAAATGCAGCACCAACTGTTGAAGAAGTTATGGATCAAGTAAATCAACCTCAGCCTGAACCGGTGCTAGAGGACATTGATCCAATGCAGATGTAAGGAAGAATTATAAATGGCAAAAGAGGTAGATACAAAAGGTTACATAAAATTGTATAGAAAGGCACAAGAAACAGAAGTGTTTAAAAATCCATATGCTTGGCAACTGTTTACGTACTGCCTCTTTAACGCCAAATTTAGTGGTTCAGAGGCAGGAACGTTTATTGCTACAAAAAAGAAGATAGCAGATGATTTAAACATAGGAAGACCTGCTCTTGATAAATTTATGAAATTCCTAAAAACAAACAACTATATTGATTACGAATTTACAAAAGGAAGTAGAGAAGGAGCAAAAATAAAAGTCATAAATTACAAGAAATATCAAAGTGACTAATGTAATCCTCGATTACATGAGATGTAATTTTAGATTACAAGAAAAGTAATCCTCGATTACATGAGATGTAATTTTAGATTACACCTTATCCTTATATATAAGAACGATAAGAACGTATAAGAACGGTAAGAACGTATATATAGTTCGATTTAAGAATTTTCTTAAGAAATTATTTGGCTGATTTTTAAACAAAAATGTGAGGTGATTAAAAAATGGCTAAATTTAGTAAAAATACGATTTTGCTAAATCAGGAATTTTTTGAAAATACAAAAATACAAGAGTTGATAAATAATGAACTTGGATATAAAGCATTGTTTATGTTTATGAGATTATGTGTGTTGGATTGTAATACAACAAATGTAATTGAGTGCATGAAGATATTTAAAAATGATGATTACGAAGAAATTAAAGCACTGCTATTAATTCTTAATGAGTATAACTTACTAAGAAGCGATGACAGTATAAATTTTAAACTGGTATTAGATGATCTAAAAATCAATAATCCGAGAGATAAAGATAATTACATAAAGGCTCGAAAAGAAATAATTGATTATTTAAATCAACGAGCTGGTACAAATTACCGTGCAAATGCCGAAAAGGCTAAAAAACATATTAATGCTAGGCTGAATGAAAAGTACACGGTAGATGATTTTAAAAAAGTTATTGATAAAAAGTGCAATGAATGGATAGGAACCGAATATGAAAAATTCTTAAGGCCTGAGACATTGTTCGGATCTAAGTTTGAAGGGTATCTTAATCAAAACATTCGTACTAAGTCGGTTAAATACGGATACAATCCGTTCCTTAATGATTTAATTGGGTGATGTATATGACCTATGAAGAAACAACTAAAATATTAGCAATTCTTACTACTATGTATCCAAAAGATTTTGAACATATAAATGAAACCAATCAAGAAGTTGTTACAAAAATCTGGTTAAGACAACTAAGTAACAGGTCTTATAAAGAAGTTTCGCATGCTGTAGAGGCATATATAGCTACCGATGTGTATGGTAAAGCTCCAACAGTGGGAAAGATTAAGCAAATGCTACAGACAGTATCAAAAGCAAATATAACTCCTCAAGAGGCTTGGAATATTCTTTATCACGCAATATGTCATGGTGGATACGATATGCATAGGGTACATGAAAAATTACCATATGAAATAAAAATATGTGTTACTCCCGAACAAATGTATGAATGGGCGTTCGAAACAGATGCAAAAACTTGTCAGACAGTAATTGCAAGTAATTTCCAAAGAAGTTATCAAGCGAAGCAGCAGTACATTAATCAAATGGAAAGAATACCCGAGAGAAGTATTCAAGCGATAAGAAGTGAAAATATCAAAACACTTGGAAATGACAAAAAACAGAAAGAAATAGAGATGCTTAGTGGACTGTTAGAAGTGCTAGATAAAGCAAAATGATTATATTAAAAAAATGAAAGTGAGAAATATAGAAATGGGTTTATTATTAAAGATTATTTTATTAGTTATTGCAGTAGTTTTATTTTTTGTGTTAGGAACGTATAAAAAAGAAAATGGATATGAGTATGGATTTAAATTTAATAAAAAACATTTTTTAGCATTAATCCCAGTTATTGTATGGGCATCAACATTGTTTGTGGCTATTGTTCCTGCAAACACAGTAGGAGTTAAATATAGCCGTTTAAATGGTACAAGTAATAAGACATTAGACGAAGGTATACATTTAATAACTCCAATGGATAAAGTTTATGAAATTGATACAACAGTTCAGGAAAGAACTGTAAAAAACGTTTCAGTGCAAACTCAAGATGCACAGTTTGTAAAAATGGAAATCAACGTTAAATATCAGGTGTCAAAAGATAATGCATTCAAAGTATATAAAGGCTATAAAAGTTTAGATAATCTAAATAAAAATATTATTGCTAACTATTCTCAAGAGGCATTGAACGAAGTATGTACAAATTACAATGTAATCGATGTTTTAGGGGAAAAGCGTACAGAAATTTTAAATAAGGCAACTGAAATTTTAAACAAAAAATTTGAAAATGAAGGAGTTACATTAAAAGCACTTGTCTTAAAAGATACCGATGCGGGTGATGAAATTGAAACTGCTATTAAAAACGAAGCAGTAGCAAAAAAAGAGGTGGAAACTGCTGAACAAAAGAAACAGAAAGCACAAAAAGAAGCAGAAACAAAAATTATTGAAGCACAGGGCGAAGCTGAAGCAAATGCTGCTAAGTCATCACAGTTAACTGATCAAATTCTAAAAGAAAAATTTATCGATAAATGGAATGGTGAACTTCCAAAAGTAAGCGGTCAAAGTGAATCATTATTTGACATCAGTAGTATTTTGGGAAAATAGGAGAAAAACAATGAAAAGAGATAATGAACTCGAAGAATTTTTAAAAGTATTAAACAAAACAATAAATGAAAAATTTGAAAATATTTGTAATAGCTCATTTAACGAAAGTAACAGTCAATACAAAGATCCTATACCGGTGTTAAAAAAAGCAATTTGTAAATATGGGAAACAGGCACAGCTAGATGTTGCAGTCGAAGAAATGGCCGAACTCACAAAAGAAATTATTAAATCAAAACGAGGAGCTTCTAATTATCATCAGATTGTAGAAGAACTTGCGGATGTATATATCATGATGACTCAAATTAAATTGATTTATGGAATCTATGACGAAGAATTAATAAATGCTATGGACTTAAAAATCGCACGTTTGGAAAAGAGGCTACAAAATGATTAATAGGGTGGTCCTTGTTGGACGAATGACTAGAAATCCTGAACTTAGAAGAACTCAACAAGGCGACGCGGTTACATCGTTTACCTTAGCGGTAAATCGTAATTTTACAAGCGGAGACGGTCAACGACAAGCAGATTTTATTAATTGTGTTGTATGGCGCAAACCTGCTGAAAATGTTGAAAGATACTGTTCTAAGGGAAGCTTAGTCGGTGTTGAAGGAAAAATTCAAACTCGAACATACGATGATAAAGACGGTAAAACAGTATTTGTTGTTGAGGTTAGATGCGATAGCGTGCAGTTCCTTGATACTAGAAATCAAAACGAGGCACCTATGGATACTCAAAAAGTTCAGCAGATGGCCAACGATAATTATTTTCATAATGGATCGTCAGGTCCGAGTGATTTTATGGAAGATGTGAATACAAACGACATCATGGAAGATGATATACAGTTTTAAAAATAAGTAAAATTTTGATTTTAAGGAGTTTTTAACTATAAGAGTAATAAGTTTACCTATTATGACTAAAAGCTCCTTATATCAAAGAAAACCTATTAAAAAAAGAATTTTATTATGAAAGGGAAATTAAAAATGTTAATTAAAAAGTCTTATGAACCGTTTTTATATAAATTCTTAGCAATTGCCAAAGATATTTTCAAGAAAACTGGTTCTAAAAATATTGTAATTTTCGGTGATGGTGAAAAGCTGAAATTTATTGCTAATAACTATGCAGGAATATTTGACTATCATACAGAAAAATTTGATCGCGAAATGTACGATTTTAAAGATGCAGCATATGAGATATCATTGCTGCCTAATGATGACATTAAACTTGAAAAACTGGAATTCTATCCATGCAGTGATGAATATTTAAGCAGTGTTAAGGAGTTTTTTGTCAATACCGATTATTTTGCAACTCTATCTGAGGCTTGGTTGTGTGATGATGATTTGAAGTTTATCAATAAATTAAAAAATTTTGATGTCTATGTTTGTTCGGATAAGGATAGTTTTAATGACCGCGTTGGAAATGAGTGGAATGCTGAATACATATTATGCAATGAAGCAGTTGAATTTGACAACGGGTATACTACTGCATCAATTACTTTGATTTTCAATACTAGATATAATCCTCGTAAAAGTGAGGCTGTTCAGCAGAAAATTAACTTTGAAAAAAATGATGATTTAGCATCTGAAATAATGGATAAAATTGAAGAGTTACCCGAAAAGGTAACGGTAGAAGTTGTTGGAAATGATACTTATGTTGAAGAAAAAGAACTTGATAATTTAATGTCTGAAGCTGAAAAACTTGAGGAGGAGTTCGAAGATGACTTCGACCCAATGCTCGCTTGATGTATTAAGTGATGATCTAAAAAAATTAAGGTTTGTTGTTCCAGGTGAAGCAGTTGGCAAGGGTAGACCTAAGTTTACTATGCAAGGTGGTTTTGCAAAAGCCTATACACCAAAGAAAACATCAGATTATGAAAAATTTATAAAACACTGCTATAGAAGCAAATATAGGAATTACATAAGTGATAAAGCTGTAAAGGTTATGACGTTTATTTATGTTAAGCCAGCTAAAAGTTTAAGTAAGAAAAAAAGAGCTAAATTATTAAACAATGAATTTCTTCCAACAAAGAAACCTGACGTTGATAATGTACAAAAATGTATATTAGATGCACTTAACAAGGTTGCTTTTAAGGACGATGTGCAAGTCGTAGATCAGGTGACTATGAAACGTTTTGGTGAAGAGGATAAAGTCATTGTTGTAATTGAAGAAATAGGATTGACTATGCAGTCGATTTAAAGGAGGAAAGATTTATGGGATTGTTTGATTTATTAAAAGAAGAAACAGAAGTTAAAGAACCACAAAAAGAAGAAATTAAAGAAGCTAAGGTTGTTGAAAATGAAGCTGCAGTAAACGAACCTGAAAAAGAAGTTAAGGAAGAACCAAAAAAAGAAGTAAAGAAGAAAGCTAAAACTTCTAAAACAAAAGCAACTAAGAATGAAAAAGCAGGCTATCTTTATCCGTTTAATATTTATAGTGAAGGTTGTTTAATTGACATTGACAACTATGGTTTTGAAGAGGGTAAAACGTATAAAGAATCTGAAATTACTAAAATTATGCTGGCACACAAACACTATGAATTTTCCGGAACAATGGAGTATTCATATATTGAAGATGATAATGTCGTTGTTGCAAATGCAAAACAGCATAAAAAGGGGTAATTGATTATGAGATATATGTTTTACATTGTTGGTGTTGGAGGAACCGGGTCGTTATTGGCTCGAGATCTTCCAAAATTACTAACAGATACTAGAAATAGAATGTGCCTTATTGATGGTGATGTAGTTGAAAAGAAAAACATAGTAAGACAAGGATATCAGCAACAGGATGTTGGAGATAATAAAGCTGTTGCATTATCAAGAAAAATAAATTCTCTTTACGATACTAATTGTATTTTTATGGATCAGTACATAAATGATGAAAATTTAATTAATTTAATAAAAAGTTATAAAGCATATATACCAGTAATTCTTGGGTGTGTTGACAATGACAAGACTAGAAAAATTATTGAAAAAGTAATAAATGACAAGGATTTAAAATACTGTTATTACATTGATTCCGCAAATAGCGAATACGAGGGTAATGTTTATACAGTATCAAAGAAGCAAGGTGTTATTACGGGAAAATTAAGAAGCCAAGTGTATAAACTGGATGAAGATAAGCATCCCGATGAAGTATCTTGCCAAGATCAAGCTGCTAATGGAAATATTCAATATCTTGTTACTAATGCAAAAATGGCAGTAACGGTTTTGGAACACTGTCATGCATTATTAAAATCAGGATATAAAGAAGGTGTTCAGGTTGTCAAACGATTTGAGACAGTATTTTACTAAAAAACAATATAATTACAAAAACAATGATTTAACACTAATTGAAGCAATAATTGGCTATCAGCTGGAATCTGATGATTGTATAGATACGTTTGAGGAATATGCAGACTCACTCGGAGAAATATTTATTGATTATGAACAAGATTTAGAACTTTTAAATTTACATGTTTTTAACGATCTGTTTAATTCCAATATATACCAATATATTTTTCAAAGCTTTATTAAGTCTGATGATTTTGTCTTAAATGAAATTGATGGTGTTCTCGGTTATATGTATGACGAAGGAAATGAAGAATTTATTAATATATCTAATAATATGCCATTGCAAGTAAGAAAACACATTAACAGATTCTATAAAGAAGCACAAAACGAATGTTATTACGTCGATGGTGAAGAACGAAAATTAGATAGTTACTGTGCTGAAACTATCGGATTTAGGTTATATCATTTAAAAATTTATAACAAATCGCTTGCAAGGCGATTAAGAAAGAATTATAAAGCGAACGGTTCATTTTATGCATTATGTAATCAACTAGGGTTTTATATGGAGAATGGACAATTTCTGCTTATGGAGTATACATATTTAGAAGCTTCAGGGTTTTATGATCAATATATTGACTCAAGCATTATAGCAAATGCAATAGAGGATCTAAATAAAGAGCTTCAAACAAATAGAGTTTTTAATCCAGGAATTTCAGCTGCCATTGATGAAATAAGTGATTATGAAAGAGATGATTTAATTACTGCAATAATAAAAATTCTAGAAACTGAAAACGAGGTGATAATATGAGCCAAATGGTAGTTAGATTTGATTCGAACAATCGTGATGCTGAACTTTGTATAAAAAAAGGAAATGAAATAGTTTTTAAAAATATATCTGTTAAAGCTCTTGTTTCAACACTTGTAAACAATGGATATACCGAAAACACAAGTGAAAGAATAACTATTTTAGACAAACAAATAATAGCTGCTAACTTCCGTTATGTAGTAATAAGACAACCGGAACATAAAAGAATCGTGACTTTATTTGATAAAAGCTACATGATTAATTTTCCGAATGCAATTTATATTGTTCATCATCATGATTCAAAAATAAAAAAAATAACGGCTTTTTCTTACAAAGAATACGAGGGTTTAGAAACCAATTTGTATGAATATCCAATGCCGAATGAATTAACTGAAAATACAATTTGTATGGGATCTGCAAAAAAAGAAATATTCAATAATGATTATGTAGCAGCATTAAATAGAGTTATTGCTACACCGTATTCACACACTAACTTTAGTGGAATAAAGGGATTTACTAACTCACAAAAATGGTTTGAGTATCTCCAAAAAAACGAGTTCCCTTACAAACTAATGCGATCATTAAATAAAAAGCTGAAAGACATAAGGGTATAGAAAATGTGGATTTTATCAAGAAAATACAAGAGATTTTATTTATGGAAAAATCGCAAATCAGGGTGCCGAGAATGTTTCTGGCCAGAGATAGATCCAAATAAAATAATCAAAGAAAAAGAAGAACATACATACAAATATAGTCAAGCACAAAAGAATGTTAAATGTCGTAAAAAAAATAAAAGTATTGTGCTTAATAAACACACTAAACTGAGGTATTAAAATGCAAGCAAGAATATGGAACGAAACAAAAGGTACGTATGATCCTTATGAATTACCAGAAGGATCAAGTAAATATGAAAATGATATGGATGTAATTGTATCGTGTGCGTGCTGCAGTAAAAAAATAACTTACGGAGATGCGTATACATCACACAAAATTCATGATCATATCGGTTTTGGTTATGCAGTATGCGGAGACTGTTATTTTGATAAAGGAATGTAACAAATGGTTAAAATATTAATCGGATTGGTAAGTGTAACACTGGGGCTTCTAGCCCTGGCTGTTACCATTAGATTTTTTGTAGAAATTTGGAGAGGTAAATAGAAATGTTAAACATATTACTAACCATACTTACAGTAGCATTTTTATTTATTTTAGGTTGTTTTATTATATTGAATTCTCTTGAAGAAAGATATAGGGAATTGGAGGATGAAGAGAATGTTAAAGATAGAAAAGATTAAAGAAGAAATTTTAAATTTTAATCACGCAAATGATGCTTTGAGGTGTTATTTAGCAAGAGTAACAACAAAACAAGGTAATATAGATGGATGTTGTAGACCAAATTTACGTTGTGAAGAATGCTTAAAGGTGTCATTTATAGACTTATTAGAAGAATATAAAAAACCTGTTAAATTAACAAAATTTGAATATGAATATTTAAAAGTTGCTAAAAAAGAGGGAGTTAATTTTATTGCAAGAGATAAAATTAACGTATTGTATGGATTTGAAAAGCGACCTAAAAAGCGTGATTTGATGTGGGGCAGTGGTGGTGATTGTGTACGCATGTTCGAGTCAATATTTAAATTTGTTCAATGGGAAAATGAAGAACCATGGAATATTGATAATATTCTAGCTAATTGTGAGGTGATTGAAAATGAAAAAAGATAACATTGACAATCAATTGAAGCCATGTCCATTTTGTGGCAGTAAAGTAAATTCCTACAAAGGATTTGGAGGTTTGGTTTTTATTAAATGTAGTGTATGTGGAAGTATTACTTCGTTTGATAATGATCAGTGTAAAGCTAAACCCTATAAGGCAATAAAATTATGGAATCGGAGGTTTAGATAATGGCAAAATTTAGAAAGAAACCAGTAGTTGTAGAAGCTATTCAATGGACGGGAAGTAATTTAGAAGAAATACGTAATTTTGTTGGTAGTGATTTAATTGAAAATTATATAGAACATTTTGATATAGAAAGGACATTAATAAAACAAACGCTAGCTGGAATTGCAATCAACACATTAGAAGGAACAATGATGGTTAATTATGGTGATTATATAATAAAAGGCGTGAACAATGAATTTTACCCTTGTAAGCCCGATATTTTCCATGAAACGTATGAGAACTTGATAGACAAAAATGGAGAATATGAGGTAAAAGATGAAGAAATTAGCAAATTGCTAACTCCACAAAAACCAAAAACTGTCTGGGATTTAAAAGATGGTGATAAATGTTTTAAAGTACATTGTAATGGCGCAATAGAAGCGCGTAATTGGAATAAAAACGATGACAACTTAAACAAATGTAGAGAATTAGGATTTTATACAACAATATACAACGATGGTGAAATAATAAAATGGACGAACAGAGATATTGATTGCAAGATTTCGTTTTATAAACACGATAGAGAATACGGTGTCTTTGGATATTGTTATATTAATTTAGAAATACATAATGCAATAACAGCGCAATTGAAAGAACTGGGGTAGATTTGATGGAAAATAATGTTGCTGATGAAGTGTTAGAAAAATTATGTAAAAACGGTGTAATTGTTTATGACAAGTTACCAAAAGATTGGAAAATAATAAAGGATGCAACAACTAATCCAAAAGGGTATAAATGGATTAATAATGGAAAATCACGTTTTAGTAAAAATTATAAACAAGGATTGTTAAAGGTTAAAGAAAATGCTGAGTAAAGAAGAATATTTAACGCATTTAGATAACGGAATCAAACAACCTATAATTAGGAGGTAAAAATTTGAAACAAGCTAAAAAATTAACCGTAGCAATGAAAAAATTAATCAATAAAAACAGTTTAAATCCAAACGATTACTGGTTTATAAAAAACACATGTGATCAGCTGGTAATTATACATAAGAAAACGAATAAAATTATAAAAATCGCAAAATAAAAAAACGGAGGACAAGGAATGGCTAAGTACAACATTGAAGAAAAAGAAACTATAGAAAAAGTGAAAACATATCTAAAAGCAATAAGAACACTTAATCAAGAAAAATTTTCACTGGAAATTGAGTGCGAGGACATTCCGACTCCGCAGTCGGTTAAATTCAGCAAGGAAATGCCAGGAGGGTACTCAAAGCCAAAAGATGAACAAATAACCAGCATGATGATGCGCAGAGAATTGATAAATAAGCGCCTGGAGCTGTTTAACGAGGAACTGGATAGATTCACTCCGGTTCTTTATCTGTTAGGGGCCGGTCATAGAAACATTATAAATGTGTACGTAAATTCAAGAGGTTATACGTCCATGATTGATACTTTAGATTCCGATTACTGCATCACTGAATCTTCTTACAAACGTAAGTTTCCTGAAGCTTGTTTAAAGCTATCGAAATATATAGATTTAGACAATATCCCATCGCTTGAAAAACTCGATAATAGGTTTAATGAAAGTATAAAAGAAATAAATAAAAAACGAGAACATTCAAAAAATTTTGTTTCCAATATAAATTTATAAAGTAAGAAACATTTCAATAAAAAAGATGATTTGATTTGATTGTTATAATAATTATGTTGTATATTAGATACAAGGAGAGTGATATTTATAAATGGAATAGAACTATTATTGGATGAATATTCATCAGATGAACATCCATTATTAGATGAATCAGTGTCGTTGAGTGCTGAAAAAAAGATAAAAGGTAATAAAATAACTCATAGGCTCACATTAAAGACGGATATATTTAACGCTGAGACTATGAATAATTTAAAAAAAGAATTATTACGTATTGCTAAAGATTACGATGCAGAGAAACGTGACGTGATGGCTTATACTCTGTATATTTTTTTAAAAGTAAATTTTTTTGCTGATAAAAGTGTTGTTATGATTATAGAATCGTTAATCTATGCATTATCTAGTAATAGAGATTTTCGATTATATATAAATGTTAAAATACCAGGTGATTATCAACAACATCTTTTGTGTAATTTCTATGAACTTTCTTTTTTAAAAACTGTAGTAACTAAATTCATATCATCGCATGAGTATTGTTGTTCATATAAAATGTATAAAGGAAATCTTCGTGCTCGAGAAAATATTGGCCACTTTAGGTATTTTATAGATACTGAGAGAAAAGAAAATATTCTTCTTCCGTCAAAATTAGAATCAGATATTAATAGTTTATTAAAGTGTCATTTTGAAAGCAAAAAAGATATTATTGATGATATATGTACAATAGTCGGTGAATTATCGGATAATATAGTTGCACATACGCATGGGCAGGGTGTGGTAGAAATTGCCTATATACCCGTATACAAAAAGGATGATGACTGTGATATAAATTATTTTCACTTTATGATTAATGTAATTAATTTTTCAAAAGAAAAATTATATTCAAATATTATAAAATGTTATACTGGTAATAATATGGATGAGTTGATGAGGCAAAAGATAAAAAAAGCCTATGATATACATAAAAAATATTTTGATGGTGGAAAGTATACAGAAAACTTATTTTTTATGGTCTCTGCATTTCAAAATGGTACAACAACTAGAAAGACAGCTGGGGGTGGAGGAACCGGACTGAATAAAGTAATAAAAAAATTCTCTAAAAAGTCCCAATCGGACGAGAAACAAGGAAAAGTGGTATCGTATGTATACAGTGGTTGTGAAATACTGTCATTTGATAAAAGAATTTTAAGTTCTACTTCATTAGGTGATAGCATAGCATTTAACAAAAGCAATAATTACAACGAAATACCCGATGAGAGTTGTGTTACAAATAGTTCCTTTCATTTAGATGGAACTGCATATAATTTAATGTTTATTATAAAGGAGGATGATTTATGACAAACAAAATTAGATTAACTTTACCGTCTACTTTACCTAGAATTTCAGGTAATGAGTATGGTCAAAATATATTTAAGACGCAAGTAGAGAACAAAATATCACAAGATGAGATTAATGAAATAATTTTTCCTGATACTGTACAGGGAGTGGGGATTTCTTTTGTAAAGGGGCTAATGGGAACAATGATAGATAAATATGGTAGAGAAAAAATTTTTGAGCATTTTAAATTCACATCTAAAAATAAAGATGTTGAAAAAAGTATTAAAGAAAGCATTGAATATTAGTTTTGGACACATCAGACAAAATAACAATTTTTGTAGCCATATTAGGAGCTGTATTAGCCTATGTCTTTGGTAGATTTCAACATAGAAGTGAGTATAAAGAAAATGTCAAACAAGAAATATTTAATAATTTGTTAACTGTTGATCTTCCTAAGGCATATTCTGATTTTCATGAGAATTACAATTCTAGTGACTCTTACAATAAATTATCCGGAGTATTAAAAGAAGTAAAGGAAAAATGTTCAATCTTATTTATTTACAATTTAAATAAATATAAAGAAATTAGAAATTTAATATTTGAGATTGACGAATTATTAACATTTAATACATATCATGTGATAGATGATGTAGAAATACCAATTCCTATAACAGATATTGAAAAAATTAATGAACAAAAGCAAGAGATAAACAAAAGTATAAGAGAATTGTATTGTATTATAGGAATAAATAGATATAAAGGTATTTTGTATACAGGTTTTATAAATAGAAGGATCTCATATCTATATCTATGTTTTTTAAACCGGAATAAATAAAGCTCTAATTTGGGCTTTTTTTAGTTTAATGCAAAATTAGTTCAAAATAAAATTCAAATTGAATTTAGAATAGATGAGAGCTAAACCTAGATTGAACCTAAAGTGGACGTAGTTTGGACCTAAAATGAACCCACTTTGAACCTAGTTTGAACGTACTTTTATGTGCTAATATGATATCGTGGTTTAAATGAAACAATCCTATAAACCACCTTTCCCAATGTCGATATACTCAAGTGGCTTAAGAGGGCTGTTTGCTAAACAGTTAGATGGAAGATCCATGCGTAAGTTCAAATCTTACTATCGACGCCAAATCAATGATTATAGCGCTTCAATAGCGCTTTTTTGTTTGTTTCTTTAAATAAGGAGGAATTTATAAATGTGTTACAACAAATCACCAAGAACGTCATATCATGTTAATGATATTTATTCAATTACAATTTTAGATAAGAAGTGGGATATTGTTTTTTGCGACAAAAAGGATGATCCAGAATTAAATGACTGCGATGGTTATACATCGACTAGACAAGGCGAAAGAAAAATGGTGATTGCTAAAGATGCTTATCAAAGCAAAGAACAAATTCTAAGGCATGAACTTATTCATGCTTTTTTATTTGAGACTGGTTTAGGATTTTGTTCTGATTGGGCAACGAATGAAGAAATGGTAGATTACTTTGCTAGAAATTGGACCAAGATTGATAATATTATGAATAATTCAATTGATAAAATTATAGACAAATAAATCAAATACACACAAAGACGCTAAGACATTTTTTTTGATGTTTAAGCGTGATTTAACCGAGGAGGGATATTTATTAGTATTAGTATTAAAATGTTTAAAACAAGCGAAATTAAAGCGTATAAAAACAATCCTAGAAACAATGATGATGCAGTCGGTCCGGTTGCAGAATCGATAAAACAGTTTGGATTTAAAGTTCCGATCATTATAGATAAAAATAATGTGATTGTTGCTGGTCATACACGACTAAAAGCAGCTATAAAATTAAAACTTGCCGAAGTTCCCTGCATTGTGGCCGATGATTTAACCGAGGAACAGATAAAAGCGTTTAGGCTGGCTGATAATAAAGTTAGTGAATTCGCTACATGGGATATTGATTTGTTGGATTTGGAGCTGGGTAGTATTCGAGATATCAATATGAAAGATTTTAACTTTGAATTAAGTTTAGACAAGCCTATAGATAACTCAAATTCTTTTGATCATATAAGTGCATTGTTAAATGATTCAGGAATGCCTACAAAATCAAATGAGATACAGCGTTATTTTGATGTTACATTGAGCTTTCATGTGCAGGATAAACCGAAAATTGAAAATTATATGAATGATAACGGTGGTAGAAGGGGATTGGAAAAAATGATTCTTGAAGAGGCTGAAAAATGGCAGGAATAGAATGTGGTAGCCAAGTTGTTTTATGTGATACACCAATAAGAATAGACACGTATAAAGGTTGTTCTCATGCTTGTAAATACTGCTTTGTTAAAAGAAAATCGGATATTACAAATATTGAACCTGTCAACTGTGTAAAGAGTTTACGTGGCTTTATCGAGGGAAAAAGAACAATTACAACAAGCTGGTGTGATTGGAATATACCGTTACATTGGGGCGGACTTAGTGATCCGTTTCAACCGTGTGAAAAACAATATAGAATATCATATGAATGTTTAAAAATATTCGCTGAGACTAAATATCCTTTTATTGTCTCGACCAAAGGAAGTTTAATAGCAGGTGATGAATATTTAGATCTTTTAAAACAATGTAATGCAGTGGTCCAAATTTCTATGATATGCAATAAATATGATGTTATTGAACAAGGCTGCCCAACTTATGAGGAACGTTTAAAAGTTGTTGAAAAAGTTTCTAAGGCAGCTAAGCGTGTGAACATTAGAGTACAGCCTTATATGCCTGAAGTTTTTAATGATCTGATGGATAATATACCTAGACTAAAGAAAGCGGGTGCTTATGGACTTCAAATCGAAGGTATGAAGTTTATAAAGAAGATGCCAGGAATGGAAAAAGTTGGAGGTGACTGGTGTTACCCTCTAAAAACACTTGAACGTGATTTTACAAAGATTAAAAGACAGTGTCATAAATACGGTCTTAAATTCTACTGTGCTGAAAATCGCTTGAGATATTTAGGTGATGATATGTGTTGCTGTGGAATTGATGGATTGGAAGAGTTTAAAGGAAATAGTTTTAACTTGTGCCATTTTTATAATGGTGATGTAGTTAAGCCGACTGAGCAAATGAATAAAATAGGTACTGCAAAATGTTTTAATTCATTATGTCAGACCGGATCCAATTTTAAAGAAATAAAACAAATGAGTTTTACCCAAAAAATGATTGATGAATTTACAAATAAATCTGATAACTATAAATCTGTATTTGGAAAGAAATAGAGGGGAGAAACAGATCAATGCAAATTTCTATATTGTATCATCGCTTGCTAATTTATTATGAATGAAACAAGCAAAAAAAACCTAGTCCCTTTTACAAAAGAAACAGCTAGAGAAGCTGGTTCAAGAGGAGGAAAAGCAAGCGTAAAAACACGTAGAAGAAAGAAAAAAATGAAGCAGGCAATGGACCTGCTTTTATCTTTGCCAGTTTTACCGGAAAACATGTCGAAATTAAACCAGCTAGGGGTAGATATAGAAGACGCTGATAATCAAATGTTGATGCTTACTGTTGCTTTTCAGAAAGCAGTTAGCGGTGATGTTAAGGCAATGCACTTTATTAAAGAAATTACCGGCGCTACTGCAACAACAGAGTTAGAGCGACAAAAACTCAAATTAGAAAAAGAACGTTTAAAGATCATGCAGGAGCAATTAGAAATAAATAGAAAATTAAAAAACTCATTTGATGAAAACGATGATGGAGTAGAAATTATCAATGACATCTAGGTCAAAAAAAAGGCAAGTAAAAATTTCTAATTTGATTATCCCTAAGTTTTATGAGACTTTCAATGATACAGTAACCACGCATAAGATTTATTCTAGTGGACGCGCAGGCACAAAATCGAGTTATGGAGGTATCCATGGTATTTATAAAATTATCAGTGATGATAATTGTTCAGTTGTTGTAATGCGTAAGTTCCATAACAAACTTTATAAAACAGTATATAAAGAGTTTTTAAGAGCTATTAAGAGACTTGGTATTAGCAAAAAAAAATTTAAAATAACTAAAAGTCCAATGCAAATAACTTATAAGAAAAATGGTAACACAATTTATTTTACTGGTAATGATAGTATCGATGATACTAAAGGTATTATTGATGAAGACAAACCAATTAAATTAGTTATTTTAGATGAATTTACAGAGTTTTTTGAACGTGGACATGGAGAAGATGAAATAGCAAATATTGAAGCAACTTTTGTTCGTGGTAATGATAAAGAATTTTGTATGGAGTATTACTTTAACCCGCCTAAAAACCCTAATGCTCCAATCCTTGAATGGGTAAAGAAAATGGAGCTGCGCGATGATTGTATTCATATACATACAGATTATCGAGATGTTCCAGAAGAATGGTTAGGGAAGAAGCTAATCCAATCAGCTATGGAAATGCTAAAATCTGATGAACGAATGTATAAATGGATTTGGTTAGGAATTTCAATCGGGCTCGATGAAATTATATATTATATGTTTGATAAGGAATCACATATTCTTAATCGCGATTTGACAGATAATGAAAAAAATAAGATCGATCGAATAGATGCAGCAGTAGACTATGGTCAATTAAATGCAACAGTTTTCGAATTTTTTGGTTTGGATCGTACTAGTGAAAAAATTTATGGATTAGAAGAGTTTTATCATTCAGGACGAGAGAGCGGTAAGCAAATGACGCCAAGTGATTATGCGAAGGCTTTTAAAAAAATGTGTGAAATGATTAATAGAGAATATGGTCAGTATCCTACTAATGTCTTTATTGATCCTTCAGCTAGAGGATTGGCCGAAGAAATCAAACGTATATGTCCATTTATTAAACTTAAAAATGCGCCTAATGCAGTTGAATTAGGTATTGGACGGGTTCAAAAGGTTATGGCATTTAATAAGATTATTTTTAGTTATAAACAAGAAAAGCTTATCGATGAAATTGTTAATTATTCTTACGATGAAAAAAGTATCGAAAACGGACAAGAAAAACCGTTAAAAGAAAAGGATCATACTATGGATGCAATGCGATACTACATCATGGGATTATGGAAATATATAAGACGTTTTCTACCTCCTGATATTGGAAATGAAAAATAGGACGAAGGTGGTGAGTAAATACAGTGTTTAACGCAATAAAAAATGTTATAGAAAGGATTAAAAGTGTAATGTTTCCGACTAAAGATATTGAAAAATATTTAAATATTGAAATAGCAGTATCGAGTACTATGAGTAATTCTATTGAATTGTGGGAAAAGATATTGAGCGGTGAAGCACCGTGGATCAATAAAAAAGAGGGAGTATTTTCTTTGAATATTGCAAATGCTGTTTGTAAAGAACTTACAGATACCTCAACTAATGAACTTGTTTCTTCGATTTCAGGTAATGATTTCATTGATAAACAGTATCAGTATTTAATAAAAGATATTAACGATTGGCTTCAGTGGGGACTTGGTGAGGGTGGAATTGCATTAAAGCCATACATAAGCAACAATCAAATTATAGTTGATTATATACGTGCTGACATGTTTTTTCCTGTAGAGTTTAATAATCGTAAAGAAATTACCGCAGCAGTTTTTCTAGAACAGATTTCAAAAGGAAAATTCATATACTCCAGACTGGAATATCAAAAATATGAAAATGGTCTACATACTTTTGATAATTATGCTTTTGTAAGAAAAACTGATAATCATGAGGTAAACTTCAACCAGTATAGTGATCTTGGAAATCAAATTGACTTACATAGTGTTTCTGAATGGATGAATTTAGAACCGCATTATGAAATTGGAAATGTTGATAGACCTCTGTTTGCATATTTTAAAGCACCAGGAATAAATACGGTTGACTTTACTTCACCTTTGGGTACTCCCTGTTATGAAAATGCAATTGACTTGATAAAAGAAGCAGAAAAGCAGTATTCACGTTATTTATGGGAGTATCAAGGCGGAGAATTAGCTATTGATGCCTCTGCGGACTTGTTTGATATTGAAAGAGGTACAAATAAACCGGTACTACCAAATGGGAAGGACCGCTTGTATCGTACTTATGATTATGATACTTCCAGTAATGTTGGTAATGGCGGGAGTAATAAATTTATAGATGTATTCGCACCAACTTTACGTGATGAAAGCTACGCAAGAGGGTTTAACAATATTTTAAAGCGTATAGAATTCAACTGCGGTTTAAGTTATGGAGATTTATCTGATCCACAAGCTATAGAAAAAACAGCAGAGGAAATCAAAAGTTCAAAACAACGTAAATACAATACAGTAACCGCAATTCAAAATGAGCTTGATAATGTATTTGAACATATCGCTTATATTATGAATATTTATGCAGTAGGATTAGGAAAAGCAAATTCAATGAATATATCCTTAAATAATGACTGGGGAGACAGTGTGCTTGTTGACAGTGAGAAGCAAAGAAATATTGATCTTCAAGAAGTTAATATTGGGCTCATGCCAGAATGGAAGTATAAAATGAAGTGGCAAGGATTAACCGAGCAACAAGCTAAAGCTGAGGTAGCTGAATCATCTAGCAATGGTCTTGAATATGATGACGAGGAATAAATGATAAATGCTTACTGATAAGTATTTGGAAGAATCTGGCGATGAAGTGTCTAATGAATTTAGCACACTGGAAACCGTGCTTCTTGTTTGGATGGGGTTAAGACTTCGTAATTTATCAAATATCGAGAATATTGGAAATGATTATCCAAAATGGAAAAACAAGGCCATAGCAGAGTTTAATAAGTATAGTGGTACTGAATTTGGTAAAACTAAAAAAACGTCTCTAGACATGGTAAAAAATGCGGTAGTAAACGGAGTGACGTTAACAATTGAAAATGTCTACAACCGTTTAAAAAAGACTGATGATAAGTTAAAAAAGAAAAATATATTAATAAATGGAAAAAAAGATTTAAATAAAGGAATTAAAAGTACACAAAACGAATTAAAGAATTTATGCAATATCTCGAATAAATGTGCTAACAAACAGTTTATAAAAGCATGTGATGATGCATATTCAAAAATTATTGCCGGTCAAGATGCTGAAAATGCAATAGAAAGTTCAATTAAAAAATTAGTACAAAATGGCATTGAGGTTATAGGTTATACAAAAAACAATACTTCAATGGATGCTGCAGTCCGAAGGGCTGTTACTAGTGGGGTAAACCAGACATCATTAAAAATTAAAATAGCTAATTGTGAAAAGTTTGGAATAAATATTGTTAAAACATCATCACACGGTGGCGCCCGTCCTGATCATGCTAGATGGCAAGGTCAGTTTTTTTATTTAGATAAACCGGTAAAGGGATTAAAAAAATTTAAGAGTTCTACAGGCTATGGTAAAGTTGATGGATTAGGCGGCGCAAATTGTCGACATTCATTTTACGAAGTAACTAATTATGAGTATGAGAATAATTTAGTTAATGATGAAGAATTTGAATTGAATCGTAATAATGAGCAGTATGAGCTTGAGCAGAAGCAGCGCTATTATGAACGTCAAATTCGTAAATGGAAAAAAAGAAAAAATGTTTTAGATGAATGCGGTGTTGATAGCACAAAAGAGTCTAAAAAAATTAAATATTGGCAGAATAAACGTTCTCAATTCATTAAAGAAAGCAATATCCAATTCAAGAAAGAACATGGAATTAATAATATTCTTAAAAAGGCTTATCCAAGAGAGAAAGTCATTAAACGTCCTCTTTTTGGAGAAAATTCAAATGAAAAATTAATTAAAAAAGCTAATAACATTAAATATGATGGTGCTCCTAAAATCTTTGATTATTCAAAAGAAAAAGAAGAAAAAATTATTGAAACATTTGCAAAAATAGATAGTCTTTCTTTAAAAGATGGATATGAATATATGGCTATTTCAAATAAAAAAACAGGACAACAAATTGGAAATTTATCAACTTCCAGCAACAAGTCACATGTGAATCCTAGTAAAGAAATGTATAAGATTATTTCTGAGGCAGATGAAAATAGTCTTACAATGGTACACAATCACCCTAAAAAATCCCCTCCCTCTGTTGGAGATATTATTAGTTGTAATAACAACAAAGCAATTGGTGAAATGTTAGTTGTCAACAGCGATGGTGAAACTTACTTTTTTTCAATTCCAAAAGATGCTAGAATTGACTTATCAACTGAAGAAGCACGTCAGGAATTAAGAAGTTATTTTAATGCAAAACGTAATTGGATAGCAAGTCAATATCCTGATGCAAGTGAAAATGATATTAGACACTTAACTTTAAAACGAATCTCAGAGGAAGCAGGATGGAATTATGGAAGAAAAAGAACTGAAAAAAAATGATGTTGAAGGAATTCAGGTAACAGTTGTTCCTGTTACAGAGGAAGAGATTGCTGAAAAAATTAGAAACGGAGACTATGAATGGACTGAATATGATGGAGATGATACAGCACATCAATATGACGATTTAACTCCTGAAGAGCTAGAAGAAAAAATGGAAGAATTAAGAAAAAAACTTTTTGGAAATGAGAAGGACGGATTGTCCAATGAAGTCACAAAAGGAAAATGATTAAAAAATAACAATTGAAATTATAGGTAATCTCGAAGATACAATGACTAAAGAGCTAGAAGAAAAAATGGAAGAAAAAGAGTATAAGAAAACAAGTAAGTATGAGTGGACTGAGAATAATGGTGAAGAATTTGACCCTATGATTGAAAAGATGTCTATGGAAGAGTTAGAAGAATCTATGGAAGAACTTGAAAAAAATCTTTTTGCAGATAGGAAACCAATTGAAGATCCTGTTGGGGCATGGAATAAAAAAGAGTTGAATGAAGCTTTGCGTGAAAGTGATGATGAGTTTGAAGAAAATAAAAAATCATCAAGAAAAGATGGTAAATCTATATTTGAAATCTTAAAAGAGAGTCATAGTAAATAACAATTTAGGCCGACAAAAAGTCGGTTTTTATTTTACTGAAAATAGAAAGGAATAAAAATGGATAGTAAAAAATTTATTAAACTGTGTATAGATGAGGTAGTTAAATATACTAATGAGCATCTTGATAAAACAGATAAAAAGCAAATCACAAAAGATGATGTATTTGTTGTGTGGTCATGCAAAACACTTCAAAACAACAAAGCATTGCTAAGTACAAATATTTTTGATGGTATGTATTATGAATGCACATATAACGGTGATAAGAATGAGCTCTATTTTGATGCCTATAAAAAATGGGAAAATAGATGCATTAAATTAGGAGGATAATATGGAATTAAAAGATACAATTGAAATGATGAATAGCAAAGATTATAAAGAAAGGTTTATAGCTGAATATCAACAAACTAAAATCAGATATGATAAATTGGATGCGATGACAGTCAAATATGAAGCTGGTACATTGACATTTACGCCAAAATGTTCATTAGAATTATTGAAAGAGCAAAAGAAATATATGGGTAATTATATTCGTTGTTTAAAAATTAGAGCAGAAATTGAAGGGATTGCTTTAAAATAAAATATACAGTTGTACAAAAATAAGATATTTATGCAGGACTAGGAGTAGTCCTTTTATTATGTAACTTATTGTAAAGGAGTGATTAAATTGGGCAAGGTTTAAAAAATCACTGGCATGTACCATATCACTATAAGACGATTCATTATGATGATATGAACCGTGGTTTACATATTAGAAAAGATTATTATAGATGTATGATATGCGGAACTGAATGTCCATGCGAGACATATGCATCTAAAATTATTAAATCAAATTCAAAAACAAAAACACTTATGAAAAACAAGCGTAAATATGGCAATCGTTACTGATTGCTTTTTTTATGTCTGAAAGCAAATTTTGAGGCGGGCAACTCGTAAATCTGCGACCCCACAAGTTGATGCAACCAACGTACAAAAAGCGTAGTGACGAAAGGTAACAAAGGTATGAAAAGAGAATTTTTAACAAATTTAGGCTTAACTGAAGAACAAATAAATAAAATTATGGACGAAAATGGTAGAGATATTGAGAAATATCGTAAAGATGTAGAAAAGTATTCAAAGGAAAGTGAAAAATATAAAACTCAATATGAATCTACAAAATCTTCTTTAGATGAGGCTAATAAAACTATTGCTTCTTATAAAGATAAGGATATGGATATCGAAAAAATTCAAAAGTCAGCTGATGAATGGAAACAAAAATATGAAACTGACACTAAAAACTTAAATGAGAAATTAATTGCACAAGAAAGAAGTCATGCAATGGATAGTTATTTTTCAGGTATGAAATTTACTAGTGAAAGTGCTAAGCGTGGAATTATGGCTCAATTCAATGAACAAAACTTTGAATTAAAAGAAGGTAAGTTTATTGGAGCAGATGAGTATATAAAAACGTTACAAGAAAGCGATTCAGGAGCCTTTGTTAAAGAGGAAACTAATAACGTTTCTTTACCTACTTTTTCCAGAGGTTCAAACACACAAATTAACAATGATAAGAAGGATCAAGCTTCTGGGTTTGGCTTTAGCTTTAATGGGGTTAGAGCAAAACCAAAAGAAAATTAGTAAATAAAAATTATTTAGGAGGAAATAAAATGGATCAATTAAACTATGCAGAAAGCTACCAACAAGCGTTAGAACAAGGGTGGCCATATACATTATATTTTGGGGCGTTGTTTTCAACACCAAACAACGGGCGATATAGATGGGTTAATGCTCGTACAATTGAGATTCCTACATTAGAAACAACAGGGCGTGTTGATGCAAATAGGGATACTATTGCAACTGCAAAACGAAACTATAACAATAAATGGAATGCATTAACATTAAGCAATGAAAGAAAATGGTCAACGTTAGTACATCCAAAAGATATTGATCAAACAAATTTAGTAGCTTCAATTGGAAATATTACTCGTACTTTTAATGAAGAGAATAAGTTTCCAGAAATGGATTGTTATTGTGTTTCTAAAATTTATTCTGATTATACTGAAAATGGTAAAAGTGCATTAACTGATGAAATCACTGTTGATAATATCTTAACCATTTTTGATAAAATGATGGAAGAAATGGCTGAGTCTAGGGTTCCAGTAGAAGGACGTATTTTATATATCACGCCAGTATATAATACAATGTTAAAGCAAGCTAAGGAATTGGCGCGTCAAATTGTTATTGGTAACTCAGCGAGTGCTTTAAACCGTACTATTGCTAACTTAGATCGAGTTACAATTACTGAAGTACCAAGCAGTATAATGAAAACTGTTTATGATTTTACTGAAGGTGCTAAGCCTGGAAGTAGTGCAAAACAAATTAAAATGTTCCTTGTTCATCCGTTAGCTGTAATCACACCAATCAATTATGAATTTGTTAAATTGGATGAACCTAGTGCTGGCAGTGAAGGAAAGTATGTATATTACGAAGAATCTCATGAAGATGTATTTGTATTAAAGAAAAAAATTGATGGAATTCAATTCGTTGTGGAGGAATAGTTATGGCTATTGTATTAAAAGGAAATAGACAATTAACAATTGAGGAGCATAAGGTAGAAGACTATGTTGCTCAAGGATATGATTATATTGATAAATGCGGTAATGTACTTACTAAAGGGGATCCAATTACCTTAACTGACTATAAGCGTGAATATGCAGCTTTAAAAAAAGAAGTTAAAACTAAAAATAGTACGCTGCAAGAGGCATTGAATAAAGTAAAGACCCTTGAAAGTTCAGTTGCTGATAAAGAGGCTGAGATTGAAACATTAAATGCTAAAGTTGCTGAATTTGAAAAAAATCAGTCAACTAGCAAAAATTCAAAATCAGCATCTAAATAACAATGGAAGTTACATATAAATATTATTCAAGTGTGTTCAAGGGCAAATTATGTCAAGTCGAGTTTGAAGAACTTGTAAGTGTAGCGGTAGATATGGCTAAACAGTATGCAGAACAATTTATTGCACCATGGGCTTTGAAACCGGACATTGAATATTATTGTATAAAAGATATCAAAAAGGCAGTTTGTTATCAAATTGATTATTTAGCTTTTAATGGTGGTATTAAAGTGCTTAGCGGTTCTAGTGAACTTGATTTAACAAGTGTTAGCAAAGATGGATTTACCTACAATTATAATGCTGATAGGGGAATAAAATTTAATGGGATTCCCTTTTCTCCGTTAGCAATCAACATCATTAGATGCGGATTACACAGCAATGGTTTGATGTGTAGGAGAGCTAAGCGGTATGATTAGTTCTCCTAGAATATTAAGACCGTTTACAGCAACACTTATCCACAAAATAGATGATGAATCATTTATTACCGTTGAATTGAAGTACGTTGCGTTTGATGAGAGTTATGGAATCAAGCAGAGCAATAAGGGGATTAGTGATGCTGATAACGTTTTATTAACGATAGATTTAAGTGATTGTGGCGGTATGAAATATGTTGATGAAATTTATTTTAAAAGAGAAAAAAATACCTTCACAATCAGTAATGAAGATTATTTTGTTATTGGAAATGTAACAGAAAGTGATTTTGACACATTAAGGGAAACTATGAATGTATATTCAATTAATAAATTTTCATTTTCTCGTACGCTCAATAGTAAAGAGGTGCAGTTTATTGAGGTATATGCATCATGAAAATTACTATTGATGTTGATTTCAACGCTATAAAAAAAGGCTTAAGAAAAGAACGTGAAGAAAGTTATCGTACTTTAAAAAATGCGGTGATAAGAGATACAGATCCATATGTTCCGATGTCAAATTTAAATCATACACATTTAAAGGATACTCCCGGTCTTAACCATGATATGTATAGTGTTGTTTATGATACTGATTATGCTGGTAAGATTTATAAGGGTTCTGAAATGAATTTTAATAAATCACAACATCCGAAAGCAACTCATGAATGGCTTGAAGCATCTAAGGCAGTGAATATTAAGAACTGGATAAAATTAGTAGGTGAAACTTATGGAAATAAAAAGAAATAAATTAACATTTGAGGAATACAATCGCGTTTTTGAATGTATTTATGGCTTTATGAAAAAATTGGAAATTCCTAATATTAAAAAAAGCATGTGGAAGCTTGAATTTATGACGAGCAGCAAGAGCGATCAAATTATGGTACAAAGAGTTTCTAATCGTGCTGAAAAGCTGAATGAAAATATAATCGGAGGCTATACTGCGGTATTGCCTTTTTATATTAATTATTTATCAAGTGCGAGAACTGAAGATGCTCTGCTTAGAATTACTGAGCCTTTAGATATACTCGCAAAAAAATTCGAAGAAGAAATGCATAATAATTTTATAAGTATTTCTTTTCCTGATGACATTGTGCCACAAAGACTTGAAATGGTTGTTAATCCAGGATCAACAACATTAGAAAATGGAATGACAGTCTTTACAGCAATGTATCAGCTTACTTATTACAAGAAAGGAGCATTTGAATAATGACAATTGTTTTAAAAGATAAAGTAGTAAATCGTCATGAAAATTTACATTATGTTGAATGGGAAGGTGTTTCAAAACCGGTATTAGCAGGTACTGGTATAACTGACTGGACACAGGCATCTGAGCCAAGTACTGATGATGGACAATATATTAATGAAAAGACAGCTCATAAAAATATGATGGCATATAACCCAAGTGTTAGTTATGTCGGTGAACTTATTCCTAATAATGAATTTGTTCGCCATGTTTATGAAGTGGGAAAAAAAGAAATTATCGGAGCTCAGTTTACTGAATATGAAGTTGAAACTTGGGCGCCTATAGAAGGATCGAGCGGTAATTTTAGCGCACATTCAAGAATTTATGAAATTCAGCCCTCTAATCCAGGTTCTGGAGAAGGTGGGGGTAAAATTGCCTTGGAAGGAACTTTTGCTCAAAAAGGTGAAACAAAACACGGGCAATACAATATTACCTCAGGAGAGTTTACCGAAGGTGACTATGACTATACAACGGGTAAATTTACTTCAGCTTTATCCAGAGCATCATCTGTATCAACTGGTAAATAAAAATTATGAAAGGGTTTGTTGAATATGTTGAAAATTGAATTACAAGAAAACACGTTTGATGTAGAGATTTATGAAAATGTTTTTACGGTTAATGCTGATGATATTTCAAATCATCAGGCTATTGATTATATGTTAAAAAAATATAGGGGTAATAGAAATATTACTGATGAATTTATTGATGATTGTAAAGAATGTATAGATATTTTGCTAGGTGAGGGAGCATATAAACAACTTTTTAAAATTGATGATATGAAACCATATTATGTAATTGTTGCTCTTGCGGAGGAATTGCAAGAACATTTTGAGAAAGCAGCTACTACCGAAAAACAACAAGTTAAACAAAATAAACTTAAAGAGGAATTAAATAATCTAACAGAAATTTCTAAAGAAATGAGTAACATCAATAAGCAGATGGAATATGCAAATAAAAAATATGGGATGAAGAACTATGTTAATTCTAGACAAAAAAGACCTTCAAAAAAATATAACAATAAATCAAAAAAAGATCGCAATAAAAACTGACTTTAGGTCATGGATCAAATTTTCTTGTGTTTTAAATGATCCTCATATTGATGCAAACTATAAAATTGCGATGCTGTTTGATACTGTAATTTCTCCATACTGGTGTGATTTAAATCTTAATATAGAAGAAACTGTTCAAGCATTACTTGAATTCTACAACTGTAATAAAAAAGTAAAGTCTAAAAAGAAACCTAGTGATAAAATCGGGTTTCTTTTTGATTATGATATGGACCTTATTTATGCAGCCTTTAGACAGCAGTATAAAATAAATCTTTTTACTTGCAATATGCACTGGTGGGAATTTAAAGCAATGCTTGATGGTCTTACCGATACAACTAAGTTTGTTCAGGTTGTTGGGTATAGAGTAACAGATTTGTCAAAAATCAAAGATAAAAATGAACGGGCTAGAATGAAAGAACTGCAAAATCATTATGCAATTGATCAGCAAAAAGATCCGTTTGTCAGAACTCAGGAGGAAATTGAAGCGGAGTTATTCAAACAGTTAGGAATAAAAAAATAAATGTATAGGTAGGTGATATTGTGGCAGATGGAAAAGTCGTAATTGATTTAGAAATCAATGACAAAGAAGTTGATAAAAAAATCGATAAGACTGAAAAAAAGATAGATAAATTTGCTAAAAACGTATCACAAGAAGAAATTAAACCAGATGTAGATGCAGATACATCTAAATTAGAAAAGAAACTTGATGAAGCTTCCAGCGATGTAAAATCTTTTGCTAATGAAGCAGAAAGTAATTCTAAAATCAATGGTGAGGCTAAGATTGATACATCAAAATTTATGGCTGACGTTGATAAAATTACTAGTGAAGCAAGAACTGCTGAAAAAAATACTCAAGTTAATGGTAAAGCAACTTTAAAGGATAAAGTCAGTGATGTTTTTGAAAAAATTAAAAATCTTGTAAAAAAGCCTATTGATATTCCCGAACCAAACACTAATGAATTTGAACAAAAACTTAGTGAAATGGAAGGAAAGGTTACTTCTTTTGCTTCTAATATAGCAGGAGCTTTAGCAATAGGTGCAGCTGTAAAACAAGGTGTTGAAATAGGGGTACAAAGTTATACTGATTTAGAAAATGCATTATCTCGTGTTAGAGGTGCGTTAGGTGAGACTGAGGCTGAAGCAAAGGCAAGTGGCCAAGTTATTAAAGACGTTTATGAAGCCGGTGTCGGAGAGTCAATGGACCGTGTTGCTGATGCAGTTATTAAGATTAAGCGTAATCTTGGTAATCTTGATGATGGAACACTAAATACAATTACACAGCAAGCGATAATCCTTGAAGATACTTTTGGAGTGGATATGAATGAAACACTTCGGGGTGCTAAGGGGTTGATGAAAAACTTTGGTCTTAGTGCTCAAGAAGCAATGGATTACATTATAGCCGGTACACAAGAAGGTTTGGACTGGACCGATGAGCTTGGAGATAATATTTCCGAGTACTCTGGAAAGTTTAGCCAAGCTGGATACAGTGCTAAAGACTACTTTCAATTACTAAAAAATGGTGCTGATAGCGGAGCGTATAACTTAGATAAAGTAAATGATGCAATTAATGAGGTAACCACTAGGTTAGCAGATGGAACAATAGGAGATGCTATTGGTTCTTTCAGTAAGGAAACACAAAAAACATTTAAAGAGTGGCAAAATGGTGGTGCTACTCAAAAGCAAGTAATAGACAGTATTGTTAGTGATATTACAAAATGTGATAATCAGCAACAAGCACTTACAATGTCCGCTACTGCATTTGGTACTATGGGAGAAGATGCGAATCTAACATTTGCAAAAGCCTTAAGCAGTGTAGGAGATACATTCGATGATGTATCAGGAAAAGGACAGCAGTTTGCTAATGATACAACTACTCCTATGCAGGAACTTGAAGGTAAAATTCGTCAGTTAAAGGACCAATTGGCACCGTTAGGGGAAACATTTATTAACATAGCAACTTTTGCTATCGATCACTTTAGCGGATTGGCTGGTATTATTACAATTCTTGCAGTAGCATTTGGTGGATATAAAATTGCTACATTAGCGGTTGCAGCAGCAACATTAAAAGCCAAAATTGCTTCGGAAGGTTTTTTTGCAGCACTAGGGTTAAGTCCAATCGGACTTATTGTTGCAGCGATTGCAGCATTAGTAGCTGGTTTTATTTATTTATGGAATACATCTGAAGATTTTAGAAATTTTTGGATTGGAATATGGGAAAGCATTAAAACAACGGTTGGAAATGTAATTGATTCAATTGCTTCATTTTTTACCGAAACTGTTCCTGAAGCATTTAACAATTTTATATCATATGTAAGTGAGTTTTCTGAACAAGTTGTTGAATTCTTTTCTAATATGTGGACTGGTATTGTTGATTTTTTTACAGAAACAATACCATCATGGATTGAAAGTGTTATTGAATTTTTTCAGCAGATACCATATTTCATTGGATATATGATAGGCTATATAATTGGTATGTTTCTGCAGTGGGGTGCCAATTTAATATCCTTTGTTACTGTTGATATTCCCAATTTTATTAACGGTATTATTACATGGTTTAGTCAATTACCAAGTCGGATATGGGAGTGGTTGCAACTTATAATTACAAATATTATCCAATGGGGTACTAATATGTTTAATACCTCAGTAGCGTGGGTATCGCAAACAATTGAAGGCATTGTAACTTGGTTTAGTCAATTACCAAGCCGAATATGGAACTGGCTTACAAGTTCAGTTTCAAAAGTAGTGGAATGGGGTGTTAATTTAGCTTCTAAAGGTAAAGAAGCAGCTCAAAAATTAGTAACTGGAATTGTAGATAAAGTAAAAGAAATACCGGGGAAAATGGCTGAAATTGGTAGTAATTTAGTTAAAGGTTTGTGGGAAGGAATTAAAAACGTTAAAGACTGGATACTTGATAAAATTGGTAGTTTTTGTGACGGAATCGTTGACGGAATTAAAGGCTTTTTTGGCATAAAATCACCTTCACGAGTTATGCGGGATGTAATAGGGAAATTTCTTCCACCCGGTATTGCAGTTGGGTTTGAATTAGCAATGCCTAAATCGTTAAAGTCAATGAAAAGTGAGGCAATTGGTATTGTAGATGAATTAAGTGGTATCATGAATTTTAATCTTGACGATGTATCAGCAGGTGTTAAATTAGAAACCGACGTTGATAATGCACGTCAAACTGCTTTTGAGACTAATGTAAGCGAATCATTAGAAATAGATTATGATCGTATGGCTGATGCAAATGCAAAAGCTATGAAAAATAGCGGTCTAGCAATAAAGCTGAATCAGCGTGAACTAGGAAGAGTGATTTGATGAAAGGAGAGTTGTATGAAAGTTTATTATATTAATAGTGAGAACACTAAAATAGATTTACTCAATTCCCCTTATAGAATTGAAGAGACGGATTTCTTTAGCTTTGAATGGTCATACAACAAGGAAAATCGTAGAGTTAAGAACTTCTATCGTGATGTTGAAACCAAAAAAATTAAAATAGATGTTAACTCAAATAATTACGAAGAATTCTACACAGCACTTAATAATGTTACTGATATTTTTAATATTGATATATCTAAAAATGTTAAAGGAAGGCTATATTTTAATGATTACTATTTAGAATGTAACATATTTAAAAATGATAAAGATCTTGAATCTTATGTGTTGCCATATGCTAAAGTAGAATTTTCTATAGTTGCTGATGAAGTGCAGTGGATTAAAGAAGATGAACAACATTTTTATCATACAAATACTTCGAGAGAAACTGACAGTAAAAAGTATACATATAAGTATCCTTATCGATATGGTGACCCCGGTGGACAAATGACAGTTTCTAATGAAGGTGTTGTAGATAATAATATTTTAATTAGGATATATGGACCTGTTACTGATCCAGCTGTTAAAATCGGTGATAACCTTTATCAAGTTTTTACAACGCTTGAGGAAAATGAAAGATTAGAGATAAATACGCTTAATCGAACTGTTAAAAAAATCAATGTTCAGGGTGAAGAGATAAATTGCTTCAATGATCGAAATAAAGAAAGTCAAATTTTTGAAAAGGTAAAGCCCGGGACAGCTACTGTATTATGGAATAATACGTTTTCCTTTGATATTGTTGTCTATAATGCTCGAACTGAGCCGAAATGGGAGGGTATGTTTTAATGGATTTCGTTTATACTGATTCCAAAGGAATTGAAATTGGTTTTTTAAGAAACTGTAGTATTGATCTTGAAATAGGTACATATGACAAAGGGAGTAATGATTTTCAAATAACTATTTCTCAAGAAGAACGAGATCCAAATCTAACATATGAAAGTTTAATTTATTGTGAAAATACCGAGTATGGCGGAGTTGTCAAGAGCCTTGAGATAGATACAGAATCAGGTGAAATAATTATCGGCGGAATATGCCCCCGAGCGTTATTAAAAGGTGATTATATACAGCCAAAAAATCGTAAAGATGAGTATTACTTCTTTAATGGTGAAGCAAATAAATGTATAAAGGAATATATTGGTTCATCTACATTATTTTTTAATTACATAGATAATACTGAAAAATCATTGAGGATAAATAAAAATCTTAATGATTTTTTTATTGTCTCTGAAGAAAATAGCGGGTTTCAATTGAACTACGCTTCACGATATTCAAACACTTTACAAACTTTTGAAACAATGCTTTTAGCGGTTGGAGCTAAACTGAGTTTAATTTGGAAAAATGGAAAGATAGAGCTTTCAGTAGTTCCAATATATGATTATAGCCCCAAACTTCAGTTTGATAATGACTATGGACTTCAAATAATTGCAAAAAGAGATACCTATCAATATAACCATTGTATCGGTCTTGGAAAAGGTGATCTTCAGGAAAGGCAAGTTGTTCATGTTTTTAAAATCAATGATGAATACTTTGAACTTAATGAAATAGATGATGTATCTAAGATTACCAAAGATTTAAATACGATGATTTATGATTTTTCAAGTGTAGAAAGTGTTCAGGAGTTAATAGATGGGACTAAAACAAAGTTAAAAGAGGCCCAAACAAACAACTCAATTGAAATTAAATTTGAAAATTTAGATGTAGAAATAGGCGATATTGTTGGGGCAAAAGAATATATAACGGGTATTAGTTTAAGGACATCAATTGTTCAAAAAATTTTAAAATGTACGTTTTATCAAAATTATTCTGATTACGATATTGAATATAAGGTAGGTGAGTAAAGTATGGCAAATAGCGATGCGGTTGAACCAATTACATTAACTGGAAAAAATGTTACTGCTGCAATAGATGCATATTTATTTGATGCATTATATGGACAGGAAGGTATTTTTGAAAAAGGTAACAAGTTAAAAGCAACTATCATCAGTAATAATAAAATAAGATTGTCAGATGGCTTGCTGATAAATCAAGGACATTTTTTACGTATTAAGCCAGGAATGTATGAAGACCTGACAATTGATAACGGTACTCAAAATACAAAACGGTGTGATTGTATAGTTGCAGAGTTTCGTATATCTTCAGATGGTGAGACTCATGAAATAAAAGTTGTAAAAGGAACACCGGGAACAGTAGAAACAGTACCTAAGCTGACTAAAAATGATCTTGAAAATGGTGGTTCAATTCGACAACTTGAACTCTATCGAGTCCATTTAAATGGAATAAATATCAGTGGTGTAGATAAAGTTGCTCAAAGTGTTTATAGTTTTAATTCAGCCGTTTTCTATTATGAATAGAGGTGATAAGGTGAAACTGATAGAGATTTATTTGAGTGATGAGCAAACACATGCATGCAGTCGAAATATTTTTTACGCAGGTAGAAAATATGATGATGGTGCAATGGCAATAAAATTTGTTAACGAGGAGTTATTTAAAGCTCCGGGGTGGAAATATTATTTAAAAGTTTTAAAAGATGGAATATTACAAGAGATTCCAATGATGGAAAACTTATTTATAATATCAACAGCATTAACAAAAGAGGCGGGAGTATATACGTGTCAAATAATTGCAAGGTATAATTTTGGTGAAAAAACAAAATCATTTTCAGAGTTTAAACTTGAAATAGAAGAGACGATTTTTGATCAGGAAATTACTGAGATTACAATAGATCCGAATATATTATCGCTATATGAAGAATTATTAAAACTTAAAGAACATTTAGAAAAATTTACAATTAATTTTGTAACAAATAGTGAAATTGACGAGATATTAGAGGAGGTATTTGAAAATGGCCAAGAAAAAAACGTCAACTAATTTGGCTGATGATACACTTGTTTTAGCTGATGTAATTACTGATGAAAAACCGGTGGGTACAAATGGACTTCAACATGCATTAGAGTATATTAAAGAAAATTTTGTGACGCAAGATGAATTTAACTACAAAGCAATTGTAATTAACAGTTTTACAAATAATAAAAATACAGTAGAAATTGGTTCTACAGTAACAGATATTTTATTAAGCTGGTCTTTGAATAAAAAGGCAAAAGTTCTAACGTTGGACGATGAGTCATTAGAACCAACTGATACATCAAAGCAATTATTGGAGCAAAATATTAAAACCAATAAAACATGGACTTTAAAAGCAGAGGACGAAAAGGGTGCAGTTAGCACTAAAACTACCTCACTAAGCTTCTTGAATGGTATTTATTGGGGTGCAAGTTCTAGTCAAGATACTTACGATAATACGTTCGTTTTAGGATTAACTAAGGCTTTACAAGGTTCTAAAGGAAAGGTGTTTACTGTGAATGCTGGTGAAGGACAGTTTATTTTTTATGCTGTTCCTACACGCTATGGTGATGTCTCATTTAATGTTGGGGGCTTTGATGGTGGATTTTCAAAAGTTGCTACAATCGAATTTACAAATGCAAGTGGATATAAAGAAAACTATGATATTTATAAATCGGATAACGCAAATTTAGGAAATACTACAGTAACTGCTAAATAATTAGAAAGAGGGGTAATTAATTTATGGCGGATTATAAAGGAAGTACCACTCTTATTAGTGGTATTACACAAAAAAATGGTGGCAAGTTCCCATTAGTTGAAGCTAGTGCTGTTCAATTTAAAAATGAAGAAAATCAGGATGGTACATTTAAGAGTGTTGCTGAAAAAATTGATGAAGTTGCCGAACAGGCAGGAAGCTATGAAATGGGATCTACTGAAGATATCGATAGCATTATTAATAGTTTAGAATAAAAAAGAATAGGAGAATAAGAATTATGGCTAATAATAAAATAATTAATGTAGATTTATTAAATGATTTTGCTAAAAAAATGTGGGGTAAAATCTCAACAAAATTAAGTAGTAAGGTTGATACAACAACAACCGTAAATGGTAAACCGTTGTCAGGAAATATTACGATTAACGCTACAGATGTACAAGCTATTCCGGCATCACAAAAAGGAGCAGCTAACGGTGTTGCAGGGTTGGGAGAAGATGGTAAGGTTCCTGCTTCTCAATTACCTAGCTATGTAGATGATGTTGTTGAAGGTTATCTTCATACGGATGGAGCGTTTTATAAAGAAGCAGAACATACAACAAAAATCACTGCAGAGAGTGATAAAATTTATGTAGATATTGCAACTAATAAAACGTATAGATGGAGTGGTTCAGCGTATGTGGGTATTGGCAGCGACTTAGCTTTAGGTGAAACTGCTTCTACTGCATATGCCGGGAACAAAGGTAAAGCCAATGCAGATGAAATCGCTAAAATTAAAAATGGTAGTACAGTAGTACCAAAAGCTACAGATGCTGCAACAGTTAGTGGGCATACGGTTGCAACAAATGTACCGGAAAATGCAAAGTTTACAGATACTGTCTATACTCCTGAATACGCAACGACTTCTGATATTGATGAAATTATCACAGCTGTATTTGGGTAAATGAGCGATTTAATAAAGAGATTATTCAGGAGTGTTTCAGCTGCTGTAGTGGAAAAAACGATTTCTACTACAGCATTGAAATATACATTATCTAAAATAAAAGATAAATTTGCATTAAAAAGCGAAGCAGTGAAAAATATTGCAGCAAATGGGCGTAGTATTACAGTTACTAAAGCTGATGGAACGTCTTCAACGTTTCAAACACAAGACACGGTATATGTACATCCAAGCATGCATAGTGCATCTATAATTGAGCAAGATGGCACACATAGATTTGTGACTGATGCTGAAAAAACATTATGGAACAATAAATTAAATGCATCATTAAAAGGAGTTGCGAACGGTGTCGCTTCATTGGATGCAAATGGAATGGTACCCAGTTCACAGTTACCTAGTTATGTGGATGATGTTTTAGAGTATACTAATAAAGCAGGTTTTCCATCAACTGGTGAAACCGGAAAAATTTATATTGATAAAACAACAAACATTACCTATAGATGGGGTGGTACTGCATATGTAGAAATTAGTCCATCGTTGGCATTAGGCGAAACTTCAAGCACTGCTTACAGTGGTGATAAAGGTAAGTCCACAACAGATAAAGTAAATGCTATTATTGCAGGAACTACAAAAGTTCCTAAAGCTACTAATGCAGATACTGTAAATGGATTAACTGTAAAAACTGCGGTTCCAGCTAATGCTAAATTTACAGATACGGTATATACGCATCCAAGTAATAGTTCATCATATACTAGTGGTTTATATAAGATTACAGTTGATAAATATGGACATGTTATAAGTGCTGTTGCAGTACAAAAAGCGGATATCACTAATTTAGGTATCCCAGGTTCAGTTATTACTAGTGCAAGTGAAATAAAGTTAGCTAGTGGAAAAACTATTGAAACTGCTATAAATGAAATTTTATCTGTACTTGAAAAAGCTGTGTTTTATGATGATAGTGTTGGATGATTTAAAAAACAGGAGGGAATATGGGTAAACTTATAGATTCAACTGGTAAAAAAATTTTGTTGGGAACTGTTTTATATAACGGTGATACAACAAGCAATTTTACTTTAAATGATGATTACATCAATTATGATTATATAGAAGTTGTGTGGCGTCCGCATCCTACTTTGGGGCAGTGTTCGGATACAATGATTCCATCTAAAGACAGTAAGCTGCATTTAGAACGCACACAATCCATAAACGGAGTTACTACTGTCTATCGCTGCCAAATGACTTTTAGTGGCAGAAACGTGACTCTTACAGGTCGTACACAGGTTATTAACGGAGCATCGGTTGATGCTGTGGAAGAACATATTTTAAGAGTAATTGGTTATTAGGACACTGAAGTATGTGTCTTTTTATATTGCCTCGGGATGGCATGAAAATTCGTCCAGAAAGAAGGTAAAATATGGATTTAGGTTTTATTTCAAATTATTTTGTTCCGGTCGTAATGGCCGGATGTCTAGCAACTGGATATGTTGTTAAAAAATGGATAAAAGATGTTGATAATAAATGGATTCCTACAGTTGTGTTTTTCGAGGGTGCTGCATTAAACTGCATCGTATCCGGAAATGTAACAGTAGAAACAGTTGTAGCCGGTGCAGTATGCGGTTTAGCTAGTACCGGATTGCATCAGGCTTTTACTCGAGTAATTGAAAATAAAAAAGAGGAGTAAGTAGATCCTGATGCAAGAATTTTTAATGAGTACATGGTCCATTGTTTTAACTGCTGCAGTTGGTTATCTTGTAACTAATTCCAGAGACAGTAAGAAAAGTCGAAAAAAACTCGAAGAAAAAAGAGAGCAGGAGAAATTAGACCAGACTAAAAGACAAATTGTTATGGAAGAGGCACTATGTGCAATGTTGCATGAACGTATCGTGAGGTTTTGTGAGCGTTTGCTGATAATCGGTTATGTTACTGCTGATGATCTAAAGGAACTGGATTACCTTTATAACCCCTACAGGGCTTTAGGCGGTAATGGAACAGCAGAAAGATTATATAACAAAGTGCAGCAGCTTCCATTAAGAGTAGAAAACGGAGCGGAGTGATTCCGCTCTTTTAAGTTAAATTAAGGAGGAAAATAAAATGGCAGTATTTAATATTCATGGAGGACATGCCCCAGCTGGTAAAAAAGGAAGTGGAGCAGTAGGAATTGTAAACGAAAGTATCGTAGATAGAGAAATTAAGGATGCGGTTATTGCTAAATTAAGAGCATTAGGGCATACTGTTTATGACTGTACTTGCGAAAATGGTGGAAGTGCAACCGAAGTATTAAAAGACATTTGTAACAAAGCAAATGCACATACAGTTGATTTAGATGTATCTATTCACTTAAATTGTTACAATGGGTCAGCAAAAGGCACAGAAGTATTAGTATATAAATTGGGAGGTAAAGCCGAACAGTACGCAAAGAATATTGTTAATTCAATTTCAGAATTGGGATATACTAATCGGGGTGTAAAAGTGCGTAATGATCTGTACTATTTAAAACATACTAAAAACACAGCGTTGTTAATCGAAACGTTCTTCTGTGATAATCAAGAAGATGTAAACCGCTATAATTTAGATGCTATGGCAAATGCAATTGTTAAGGGAATTATAGGCGAAGTGACAAGTTCAACAGAAGTTCCAACACCCCAACCATCTGAACCGGTCAAACCAAGCGGTTATGATGAATGGGTAGCACGTTTACAACAAGAGTTAAATTACCAATTTAAGCGAGGTTTAACAGTAGATGGATTAAAAGGACCTAAGACACTAAATGCTTGTCCTACGGTTAAAAAAGGTGCAAAAGGAAACGTTACACGCTTAATTCAAGAACGATTAAATAGTGTTGGCTTTAGTCTAGGGGTAGATGGTATTTTTGGAACAGCAACTTATAACGCTGTAAAAGTTTTCCAACGTAACCGTGGATTAAGCCAAGATGGTATTGTTGGTAAAAATACATGGAATTGGCTTTTAAAAGGAACTAAGATGTAATTATGTTTAAAAAGAAATTCGACACTATCAATGCTACTATTTTTATTCTCTTTCTAACTGTATTTGGTCTAAGTTTCACTACTCTTTATAAGGACTATCAGAAACGTAATTTAGAGGTTAGGTTAGAATTAACAAAACAAGAATTACAAGATACTCAAGGAGATAGAGATTATTATAAAGGACAGTATAAAAAATATTACGAATTGTCCGAAGAACTTCAAAATCAGATGGGTGTTTATGCTTATTAATAAAGTTTATCTAAAACACGGTGCTGAAGATGTTCACGGTAGCAAATTAAATACCCGAATAGAATACACCCTTATACATAAGGGGCTATCTCATAGCATAATCACTTCTGGATATGGTAAAAAAATATATATCAATAATAAATATATAAAAAGAAAACCTAGGTCGTAGTGATCTAGGTTTTTTTGTATAAAGAAAAACACAGCGACATGGGAATGGAACGCTGTGTTTTTAGCATAATTTTGGAATGCGTACTATGCTTAATAAAAGTATATAATAATTTATTATTATTTTCAATAAACTTTATACAAAAAGAGTACAAGCCCAAAAACGGGAGAGGTGAACTTGTACTCTTAGTATAACTATGAATATTGTTAATGGGAAAGGAACAATATTCTATTGTACAAAAATATTATCTGTACGCCATTCATTTTACTGTTTTATACAAAATATGCAAGTATAATGAATTATTAAATAAAAGAGCACAAGGCTCTGGTGAGGAGATAACTCTTTTGTGCTCTTTGTCTAGCAAGGCTAATGGGAAAGGAAAGCCATTTAATCTTGCATCCATTTTAATTTCCTCCATTTTTCTTATTATATAGCGATATTAAAGCCAAGTCATTAATAAAATTACTAACAATACTATAACTATAATGTTAAGTATCATTTTAATCTTTTCATAGTGTTTCATGATTATCGCTCCTTTCGTTTATGAGAAAGATATGATATAATCTTTAAGAGAGAGGGGAAGTCATTTCCCCAAACTCTTTATGATTGCTAATATTAGAGTTATTATCTCTAGTATTAACTTGAGGAGTTCCAAGACTTGTTTGATGATTGGTTTGGAACTCTTTTTTTGTTTCTTCATATCCTATCTCCTTTCTACACTTATATAATACACCAAAACGTGAACTTTGTCAACGTTTAAATACATTTTTATATGAATTATTTTCACTATTGAATGAACTATATTCATGTGATAAAATACTAAAGAGGTGATATGTAATGAATAAAAAAATAATATCTTTATTGGCATTGTTTGGATTCAATCAAACTGATTACGCTAATCACATGTCAATGAGTAAGAGTAGTCTAAGTAACAAAATGAAAAGAGGCTCATATACGGCAAAGGATTTAATTGAGCTGGCTGAAATGACAGGGAATAGGCTTGCAATTGTTGATGAAAACGACAAAGTAATAATTGAATTTAGTAAGGAAGATTTATAGGCAGGAATATACATATAAATGTATATCGTTCAAGTCTGGTCGTAAATGATCAGTCTTTTTTTATTTTTCGGAATTTTTTTATTAAAAATAAAAAAACAATGCCATAAAATATGACACTGTATCTTTTAATAATAACTTTCGACATTTCGTATTATACGTTTTTGTTTTTCGATTGCATGCTTGCAGTCTATTATTTTTTCTTCCTTATCCTGTAAATTGGAAAATTCCAAGAATTTTAGTTTTTCTTCCAGCACCTTTAATTTTGTTTTTGCTTCTTGCAGTTTTCTG
>OGZS01000097.1_pt1 | contig 76989 bp, 71 predicted proteins | sample 1576901 | NCBI WGS metagenome assembly OGZS01 (sample SAMEA3541563, study PRJEB24748) | human gut metagenome | biome: human gut; feature: human-associated habitat; material: faeces | place: China | collected 2012 | reverse complement strand
GTTGGCATGACCACCTTCGGTGAGTCTGCGCCGGCTGAGCAGCTGTTCGAGGAGTACGGCTTCACCGTCGATAACGTGGTTGCTAAAGCGAAAGCGCTGCTGTAAATCCCCACCGCTATCGCCCGGCCCGAAGTCGGGCGATACGCTCTCTGAGTAATGATCTTCCGGTCATGAGTTTGTCTTTTCCTTTCTGAACCATTTCCCACTCTATTTTGTGCGTGACCGCTGATTTCTGTACGTTTTTTTGTGCAGACCGGCAAATGTAGACCAGATTCAATAGGCGCCCGCACGATCGCGCCGCGCCCCTCGATTCCGCCGGACGTCTGTAAAGGAGACCCCGCCATGCCGTCACCGATGATTTATCAGGATCTCACCACTGCCGCGCTGCTCGGCCATGCGGCGCAGTATCACAGCGAGACCGAGATTGTCTCGGTGAGTACTGGCGGTGAGAAGGAGCGCAGCTGCTGGGGGGAGGTGGCCAGCCGTGCTCAGCGGCTGGCATCGGCGCTGGCGTCGCTGGGGCTGCCGCCGGGCGCCCGCTGCGCCACGCTGGCATGGAACAACCGCCGCCATCTGGAGATCTATTTTGCCGTCGCCTCCGGCGGCTGGGTGACGCACACCGTCAATCCGCGGCTGTCGGTTGACCATCTGCGGTATATCCTCAACGACGCTGCCGATGAAGTGCTGTTTTTTGACCAGACCTTTTTGCCGCTGGTAGCGCAGCTGCTGCCGCAGCTGCCGACGGTGAAACACGTCGTGCTGATGGAGTCCCGCAGCGAAGCGGCGCTCAGCCAGCTGCCCTCATTGCTGTTTTATGACGATCTGTTGCAGCAGGGGATGGCAGACTATCGCTGGCCGCAGCTCAATGAACTGACTCCGGCTTCGCTCTGTTACACCTCGGGAACCACCGGCCGGCCGAAAGGGGTATTGAACACCCATCGTTCGCTGGTCCTGCACGCCCTGAGCGGCAACCAGCCGGACGCCGCCGGCATATCGGCGAAGGACAGCCTGTTGCCGGTGGTGCCGATGTTCCATGTCAACGCGTGGGGGACGCCGTTTATCGCCGCCATGGTCGGCGCGCGGCTGGTGCTGCCGGGGCCGCACCTCGATGGCGACAGCCTGCTGCAGCTGCTGGCCGCCGAGAAGGTGACGGTGGGGTTTGGCGTGCCGGTGATCTGGGCCAGCTTGCTGGCAGCGATGCGCCGGACAGAGGTCCGGCTGCCTGAATTTAAACGTGCGCTGGTCGGCGGCTCCGCGCTGCCGCCGTCGATGGCCGAGGCCTTTCAGCGTGATTACGGCATTGCACTGACCCACGCCTGGGGAATGACCGAAACATCGCCCATCGGCACCATCAACACACCGTTGAGCAAACATGACGCGCTCCCGGCACAGGAGCAGCAAAAGCAGCGCGCCGGTCAGGGGCGGCCCATTTTCGGCATCGAACTGCAGGTGGTGGACGTGGATGGCGAACCGTTGCCCCGGGATGGTCAAAGCCAGGGGTATCTGCAGGTCAGAGGGCACTGGGTGGTAGAGCAATACTATGGTCAGGACGCGAGCGCCCTGACCGCGGCAGGCTGGTTTGATACCGGTGATATCGGTACGCTCGACGCCAATGGTTATCTGGTGATCAGCGATCGGGCAAAGGATATTATCAAGTCCGGTGGCGAGTGGATCTCCACCGTTGAGCTGGAGAATATCGCCATCGCGCATCCGGGGGTGCGCAGCGCGGCGGCCATCGCCGCCCGCCATCCGCGCTGGGACGAGCGGCCGGTGCTGCTGTGCGTCCGTGCGGAAGGGGGCGAAGTGGAGGAGACCGATCTGCTGAGCTGGTTTGAGAAGCGGGTGCCTAAATGGCAGATCCCGGACCGGGTGATATTTGTCGATGCGCTGCCGGTCAGCGCCACGGGTAAGGTGCTCAAAAATCAGCTGCGCCAGGCCTACGGAGAGATTTTAATGAGTGAGGGAAAATGAGCCATGCGCGACCCGGTCTGACGACCTGTTCTCAGTATGATGCGGCCCTGCACGCCTTGTCGGCGGCGCGCCAGCGCTGGGCGGAAACCTCAGTGAACCGTCGTCTGGCGCTCCTGCGCCAGATCAAGGATGCCCTGGCCGGCATTGCCCCGGCGTGGGTGGCCGCGGCAGCGGCGGCCAAAGGGCTGCCGGCGGGCGATCCGCTGGCGGGGGAGGAGTGGCTGGCGGGCCCCTGCGCGCTAATGGTCGGCTGCAACGGGCTTATCGCCACCCTGGAGCAACTGGAGGAGAAGACCTTTCTGCGGCGGATCCCGCTGCGGACGCTGGCGGACGGCCGCCTGGCGCTGCGGGTGGTGCCCGGCACGCTCTGGGATCGGCTGCTTCTGTCTGGTGTTCGCGCTGAGATATGGATGCAGCCAGGCGTCAACCGGGCCCATCTCGACCGCTATGCGGCGCGGGCATACGACATCCCGCCTGCCGCGCGGCAGGGCAAGCTGGCGCTGGTGCTTGGCGCCGGCAATGTGGCCTCGATTGCGCCACTGGATGTGCTACACAAGCTGTTTATTGAGAATCAGGTCTGCCTGCTGAAGCTCAATCCGGTGAATGATTATCTGCACGATCTGCTGGCCCAGGCCCTGGCGCCGCTGATTGCCATGGATGCGCTCCGCATCGTCACCGGCGACGCCCGGGCGGGAGCGTGGCTGACTACCCATCCCGCTGTCGATGAGATCCATATCACTGGCTCCCGCGAGACCCATGACGTCATCGTCTGGGGCGAGGGTGAGACGGCTCGCCAGCGTCGGGCCGCCGGGACGCCGCTGAACCCGCGTCGGGTGACCTCGGAGCTGGGCGGCGTCAGCCCCACCATTATCGTACCCGGGCCGTGGAGCGAGGCGGACATCGCTTTTCAGGCGCAGCAGCTGGCGACGCAGAAGATGAACAACGGCGGGTTTAACTGCGTGGCCAGCCAGGTGCTGATCCTGCAGCAAGGCTGGGAGCCTGCGACGGCCTTGCTGAATCAGCTGTACCGACTGATCGCCGCGAATACCCGCCCGGACTACTACCCCGGCGCTGAAAACCGGCTGACCGACTTTCGCCTGCGCGCCCGTCAGCCGCTGGAGATAGCCCGCGGTGACGCGCTGCCGTTGATTGTGGCGAATACCGACGATGATCCCGGGTTCTGCCAGCAGGAGGTCTTTGGCCCGGGGCTGTCGGTCACCCGTCTTGAGGCCGATAGTGCGGAAAGCTTTCTGCGCCAGGCGATCGGCTATGCCAATCAGCGGCTGCAGGGCACGCTGGGGGCCAATATTGTGATCCACCCGCGCACCCGCAAAGCGATTGGACGTAAGCGTTTTAATGCGCTGATCGCCGAGCTGCGCTACGGCACGGTGGCGATCAACTGCTGGAGCGGGGTGGCCTTCCTGTTAGCCCCTTGCCCGTGGGGGGCGTTTCCCGGCCACACGCTCGACGATATTCAGAGCGGGCGGGGCAAGGTGCATAACAGCTTTATGCTGGAGAAAACGGAGCGCACGGTGATTGAGGCGCCGTTTCGGCCGTTTCCGCGTAGTCTTTGGCATGGCGAACTGACGCTGATGCCCCTGCCGCCCTGGTTCATCACCCACCGGGGGCAGGAAGCGGTGGCGCAGCGGCTGGTGGATTTTTACCATCGGCCGCGCTGGCGCAAATTGCCGGCGCTCCTCTGGCGCGCGCTGCGGGGCTAAGGTGAGAGCAAAAAAAAGGGCGGAACCGCGGTTCCGCCCTGCGGGATTAACGGCCCGCTTTCAGCTTCTGGTAATACTCTTCATAAATGGCGCTGGCGCTGCCGACGTCATTCTGCCATTCGCCTTTCTCAATGGTTGCGGTGTCCGGATAGAGCGATTTATCGTTGGCCACTGCCGGGCTGAGCATCTTGCGCGCCGCAAGGTTCGGCGTCGGATAACCGATGGTTTCAGCGACCTGTTTGGCGACATCCGGGCGCAGCAGGAAGTTAATCAGCTTCAGCGCGCCGTCGACGTTTTTGGCGTTCGCCGGGATCGACAGGCTGTCCATCCAGAAGATGCCGCCTTCTTTCGGCCAGATCACTTCCAGCGGGGTACCGGCCTGGCGGGCGACGTAAGCCGAGCCGTTCCATACCATCCCGAGGTTCACTTCGCCTTCCATATACGGGTTCGCCGGGTTATCAGAGTTAAACGCTGCGACGTTGGGCATCAGCTTTTTCAGCTCGTTATAGGCGGCTTCAATCTCTTTCGGGTCGGTGGTGTTGCCGGAATAGCCCAGCTTACGCAGCGCCATCTGGAACACTTCGCGCGCGTCGTCGGTCAGCAGCAGGCTGCTTTTGTATTCCGGCTTCCACAGGTCGGCCCAGCTGGTGATAGTTTTCGGGTCAATCGCCTCGCTGTTGACGCCGATGGCCGTCGCCCCCCAGATATAGGGGATGGAGTAGTCGTTATTCGGATCGAACGGTTTATTCAGCATCTGCGGATCGAGGTTGCTGAAGTTAGTCAGCTTGCTCTTATCGATCTTCTGCAGCATGCCTTCTTTGCGCATCTTGTCGACAAAGTAGGTCGACGGGACGACCAGGTCGTACGCGCCGTCTTTATAGGTTTTGAGCTTGGCGTACATGGTTTCGTTCGACTCGTAGGTCGAATAGATAACCTTGATGCCGGTCTCTTTGGTGAACTGCTCCAGCAGGCCCGGCGGCACATACTCGGTCCAGTTATAGAAATAGAGCGTTTTGCTATCGTCCGCGTGCGCAGCGCCCATGCCGATTGCCAGAGCACTCGCCGCGAGCAGGTGGCGTGACCATTTTTTCATTTTAACGTCCCCTGAGTTTTATCACGTGCAATTAACTGACTGGCGATGACCATCACCAGCGACAGAACTAACAAAATCGTGGCCAGGGCGTTCACCTCTGGCGAAACGCCGACCTTGACCATCGAATAGATCTTCAGTGGCAGGATTTCATACCCCGGACCGGTCACGAACGAGGAGACTACCACGTCATCCATCGACAGGGTGAAGCTCAGCAACCACCCAGCGGCTACCGCCGGCAGGGCCAGCGGCAGGATAATTTTGCGCAGGATGGTCATCTCGCTGGCGCCCAGATCTTTCGCCGCCTCCAGCATCCGCACGTCAAAGCCTTTCAGGCGGGAGTAAACGGTGACCACCACAAACGGCAGGCAGAAGGTGATATGCGAAAACAGCAGCGACCAGAAACCAAGCTGGACGCCGATCAGCATAAACAGCACCAGCAGAGAGATGGCCATCACAATATCTGGCGACATCATCACCACAAACAGCATGCCGCTGACAAACGGTTTGCCGCGAAAGCGGTAACGGTACAGCGCTACGGCGGTCAACGAGCCGATAAGGGTGGCGAAGGTCGCCGACAGCACCGCCATGGTCAGCGAGTGCTGGGCGGCCTGCAGCAGGCTATCGTTGTTCATCAGCAGGCTATACCAGTCGGTGGTGAACCCCTGCCAGTTGATGCCGAAGCGCGACCGGTTAAACGAGTTAACGATCAGAATAATAATAGGGATGTAGAGATATGCGTAGATGGCGGTCATAAAGCCGCCGCGCAGCAGTCGACCGATCATTCCAGCTCCACCTTTTTATTCAGCAGGCGCGCCGCGCGCCAGTAAATCAACAGCATCAGGCCCATCACCAGGGTTAAGGTAATGCTGGTTGCCGCGCCGAACGGCCAGTCACGGATATTGAGGAACTGGCTTTTGATCACGTTGCCGATCAGCAGGTTCTTGGCGCCGCCCATCAGGTCGGAAACGTAGAACAACCCCATCGCCGGCAGCATCACCAGCAGACAGCCGGCGATGATCCCCGGCATGGTCAGCGGGATGATAATGCGGATAAAGGTCTGCAGCTTGCTGGCGCCGAGATCTTTCGCCGCTTCCAGCAGCGGGCGATCCAGTTTCTCAATGCTGGAGTAGAGCGGCATCACCATAAACGGCAGCAGGATGTACACCAGGCCGATGATCACCGCCGAGGGGGTGAACATAATGCGTATCGGGGTGTCGATCACCCCCAGCCACAGCAGAAACTCGTTCAGGTAACCTTTAGTGCTGAGGAAAATCTTCAGCCCGTAGATGCGGATCAACGAGTTGGTCCAAAAAGGGACGATCAGCAGGAACAGCAGCAGTGGCCGTACCTTCTGCGGCAGCCGGGCGAGGAACCACGCAAACGGATAGCCAAGCGCCAGGCAGGCGAGGGTCGCCAGCAGCGCCATGTTTAGCGAATGCAGCAGAACGTCATAATAGAGCGGATCCAGTAGCCGCGAATAGTTATCCAGCGTGAAGACCAGTTTGACGAAGTTGGCATCGTCGCGGGTCAAAAAGCTGGTGGCGATGATCATCAGGTTGGGCAGGAAGACAAACAGCACCAGCCAACCGACGATAGTGGCGATCACCACATTCTGGAATTTACTGGTGTTCTTCATCGGCCAGCACCACCTCCCAGCTTTCCACCCAATTGATAGACATTTTCTGGTCAAGAGAGTGGTCGAAATCCGGGTCGTCTTCGTTAAAGAACTCGCTGACCATCACCATTTTGCCGTTCTCCAGTTCCACCACCGACTCCAGAGTCATGCCTTTATAGTTGCGCTCGCGGACATAGCCGATCAGGCCGTCGGCGTCGCTGTTATGGTGGATCTCGTCGACGCGCAGATCTTCCGGGCGCAGCAGGACATGCAGACGCTGGCCGGCCTCCACGGCAAAATTGACGGTGATGTTGCATTCCCGTCCTTCAACGCGGGCGCGCACGCGCTGTTCGTCGAGACGTTCAATTACCGTGGCGTCAAAGATATTGATCTCGCCGATAAAGCTGGCGACAAACAGGTTCTTCGGCTCTTCGTAGATCTCTCGCGGGGTGCCGTCCTGTTCGATTTTGCCATCACGCATCACCACGATGCGATCGGACATGGTCAGAGCCTCTTCCTGATCGTGGGTGACGAAGACGAAGGTGATCCCGAGCTTACGCTGCAGCGCTTTCAGTTCGTTCTGCATCTGCTTGCGCAGCTTGTAATCCAGTGCCGAAAGAGACTCATCGAGCAGCAGCAGACGCGGTTTGTTGACCACCGCGCGGGCGATGGCCACGCGCTGCTGCTGGCCGCCGGAGAGCTGGTGCGGTTTGCGCTGGGCAAACGCCTCCAACTGCACCATCTTTAAGGCATCCATCACCCGTGGGGTGATTTCCGCCGCCGGTGTTTTCTGCATCCGCAGGCCAAAGGCGACGTTCTCGAACACCGTCATATGCGGAAACAGGGCGTAGCTTTGGAATACGGTATTGACGTGGCGGTTTTCCGCCGGAACATGAGTGATATCGTGATCTTCGAGATGGATCCGTCCGCTGTCGACGTTTTCCAGGCCGGCAATAAGGCGCAGAACGGTGGTTTTACCGCAGCCAGAGGGGCCAAGCAGAGTGAGAAACTCACCATTGTTGATGGTCAGGTTAAGGTTGTCGATGACCGTTTTACCATCAAAGCTCTTGCGAATTCCCGCCAGATGCACCAGCGGCGAACGCGAACGCGGTTGTATATTCAATTTTTGACTCTGTCCCATGTAGACGCAACGGCAAATTTCCGGCCGCTGCGGGGTTTGTGATTAACCACCTTTGGGGTTGCACGTTTTTAATAAGGGCCAGCATTCTACGGCAAACGAGGGTAATCGCCAATCCTTGATACGCCCGCATAGTCTACCTTTACACCATAACGTCGGTTCCGTTATTAAATTTCGCTTTACGGGCTAAAAATGACCTGACGCAATATTTGTCTTTTCTGGCTTATGAATAATGTTGTCACAAAAGAAGAGGGTGGCTACATGGATAAATTGCTTGAGCGTTTTTTGCAGTACGTTTCTTTGGACACGCAGTCAAAGCCTGGCGTTCGTCAGGTCCCCAGCACGGAAGGGCAGTGGAAGCTGTTACGCCTGTTGCAGGCGCAGCTGGAAGAAATGGGACTGGTCAAGGTAACGCTGAGTGAAAAAGGGACGGTAATGGGAACTTTGCCCGCTAACGTTGAGGGCGATATCCCGGCCATCGGTTTTATCTCCCACGTCGACACCTCCCCGGATTTCAGTGGTAAAAACGTTAATCCGCAGATTGTTGAAAACTATCGCGGCGGCGATATCGCGCTGGGTATCGGCGATGAGGTGCTCTCCCCGGTGATGTTCCCGGTTCTGCATCAGCTTTTGGGACAGACGCTGATCACCACCGACGGGAAAACGCTGCTCGGGGCGGACGACAAAGCCGGCATTGCCGAAATTATGACCGCGCTGGCGACCCTGCAGGCGAAAAATATTCCTCATGGCGATATCCGCGTGGCCTTCACCCCTGATGAAGAGGTGGGTAAAGGGGCGAAGCATTTCGACGTCGAGGCCTTTGACGCCCGCTGGGCCTATACCGTCGACGGCGGCGGGGTCGGCGAACTGGAGTTTGAAAACTTCAACGCCGCCTCGGTGACGATAAAAATTGTCGGTAATAACGTGCACCCCGGCACCGCGAAAGGGGTGATGGTCAACGCGCTGTCGCTGGCCGCGCGCATTCATGCCGAAGTACCGGCCGATGAAGCGCCGGAGACCACTGAAGGCTATGAAGGTTTTTATCACCTCACCAGCATGAAAGGCAGCGTCGATCGGGCCGAGATGCATTACATCATCCGCGATTTTGACCGTAAGCACTTCGAGGCGCGCAAGCGCAAGATGATGGAGATCGCCAAAAAGGTCGGCAAGGGACTGCACCCGGACTGTTATATTGAGCTGGTGATCGAGGACAGTTATTACAACATGCATGAGCAGGTGATCGCCCATCCGCACGTGGTCGATATTGCCCGCCAGGCGATGGTGGACTGCGATATTGAACCGCAGATGAAGCCGATCCGCGGCGGCACCGACGGCGCGCAGCTCTCATTTATGGGACTGCCGTGCCCAAACCTGTTTACCGGTGGCTACAACTATCACGGCAAACATGAGTTTGTCACCCTGGAAGGAATGGAGAAAGCGGTGCAGGTGATCGTGCGTATCGCCGAGCTGACGGCGGCACGCAAAGGGCATTAATCTTCTCAGGTGGCCCGGTAAGGCCGCGTGTCGGACAAGATGCCGGATGGCGGCTTCGCCTTATCCGGCCTACGGTTCAGCCGCTGACCACAGAACCCGTAGGCCCGGCAAGCGCAGCGCCGCCGGGCAAAAGCGATAAGGCTAATACTGAGGAGGGAACCTCACATGTCTGATTATCGTCGCAGTTATATCCCTGGCGGCTGCTGGTTCTTCACCGTTAATCTGCAAAATCGGCGCAGCGATCTCCTGACGCGGCATATTGTTCATCTGCGTGCCGCTACAGCGTCTGTTAAAAGCAAAAAACCTTTTCTGATTAACGCCTGGGTGGTTTTACCAGAGCATATGCACTGCATCTGGACCCTACCTGAGGGGGATACCGATTATTCCGGTCGCTGGCGGGACATTAAAAAAATGTTTACCCGAGCGCTGGCGCAGCGCCATATCTGGCAGCCGCGATTCTGGGAACATGCCATCCGTAATGAAGAAGATTACCGGCGGCATATGGATTACGTTTATATCAATCCCGTTAAGCACGGTCATGTCCGTCGGGTGCAGGATTGGCCGTATTCGACCTTTCATCGCGATGTGCGCCGGGGATGGTATCCGTCGGATTGGGCGGGTGAGGTAAGCGAATTTGATGCAGGCGAGAGGCGATAATGCTCGGGTAAGACATTGCCGCCATCGAAACCACAAAGTGCCGGATGGCGGCTTCGCCTTATCCGGCCTACGGTCCAGCCGGTGAGCGCGGGACCCGTAGGCCCGGCAAGCGCAGCGCCGCCGGGCAGGATGATGGCTCAGTCGCCAAAGAACCAATAGCCGCTGTTGACCAGCGCTGCCAGCATGGCGAGGAAAGAAGGATCTTCCAGCGCATCGCCAAAATGGTCGGCGCGCAGCGTCAGATGGGTGGCTAAGGCGTCCAGCGCCGGACGGTGCGGGGAGTTGATCTTCTCGCCGTTAACGAATACCTCGCCGTCAATGCGCAGCACCCGCAGGCCGCCCAGGCGTTCCAGGGTATCGCCCTGCTGCAGGGCATCGTAAATCTCATCTGGCTGATACGGCGGCTCCGGCGGCGCGACGTCGAGCTCATGACGCGACTGGGTGATAAACTCGCCGAACCACTGCTTAAAGTGCTCCGGTTGGTTAATCAGACCCAGCATCATCTCGCGCAGGCGGTCGAGTTCGGTCGGTAAAATATCCGCCGGATGGTCGCGGGACGGCACGTCCGGATCGGCGTAGCGCTGGCTGCCCAGTTCGCGCTGGAGGACATAGTCGGCAAAGCCGCTAAACAGCTCGCGGGCATTCGGCGCGCGATAGCCGACCGAATAGTTAAGCGAGTTTTCCAGCGAATAACCCTCATGCGGGAATCCCGGCGGAATATAGAGAATATCGCCAGGCTCCATCTCTTCATCGATGATCGCCTCGAAGGGGTCAACCTGCAGCAGGTCCGGATGCGGGCAGTGCTGTTTCATCGGCACCTTTTCCCCAACGCGCCAGCGCCGACGGCCGGTGCCCTGAATGATAAACACATCATACTGATCCAGATGCGGGCCGACGCCGCCTCCCGGCACCGAGAAGGAGATCATCAGGTCGTCGATACGCCAGTCCGGCAGGGCACGGAACGGATGCATCAGCGCTGCGGACGGTTCATGCCAGTGGTTAACCGCCTGCACCAGCAGGGACCAGTTGTTTTCGCTCAGGTGATCGTAGCTTTCGAAAGGACCGTGACTGACCTGCCATTTTCCATCCTGATGGCTGACAAGGCGGCTATCGACCTCGCTCTCCATGGCCAGTCCTGCCAGTTCGTCCGGGCTTAGGGGGTCGATAAAATTGGCGAAGCCGCGCTTCAATACCACCGGCCGTTTTTGCCAGTAGCGTTCGATAAAGTCGGGCCAGTTAAGCGTTAATTGATAATCCATATTGATATTCCACTGCAGGTGTCTGACAGGGATTATAACGGATGCGGCGCCCTGGCGATGCAGGCGCCGTGAAAAATCTCAACGATTAACTCTGTTTATCTTCCATCTGCTGGCGGCCAAACACCACCTCCATGCAGGCGCCGCCGAGCAGGCTTTCCCCGGCGATGATCTCTCCATCATATTGTTCGACAATTTCACGCGCAACGGAGAGCCCTACCCCCTGGCCGGGACGCAGGGTATCAGCCCGCTGGCCGCGGTCGAAAACGGCCCGGCGCTGGCTCTGCGGGATCCCCGGCCCATCGTCTTCCACCAGGATGTGCAGATGGCTGTCGGTGGTCTGGCGCACGGAAACTTCCACGAACTCCAGACAATACTTACAGGCGTTATCAAGAACGTTACCCATCACTTCCATAAAATCGTTCTGCTCGCCGACAAAAGTGATCTCCGGCGAGATGTCGAGCGAGATATTGACCCCTTTGCGCTGATAGACCTTGTTGAGAGCGGAAGTCAGGCTGTCAAGCAGGGGGGCGATCGGGTGTAATTCCCGGCTCAAGAGGGTGCCGCCGCTGCGCATGCTGGCGCGATGCAGGTAATAACCAATCTGCTGCGAGATGCGGCTTATCTGCTCCAGCATCACCGGCTCCGCCTCGTCGACGCTGATCTTCTCGCCGCGCAGCGAGCGCAGTGTACTCTGCATCACCGCCAGCGGCGTTTTCAGACTGTGAGTGAGATCGGTGAGGGTAGTGCGGTATTTGTCATAGCGTTCGCGCTCGCTGCGAACCAGGCGGTTGAGGTTGCTGACCAGCCGGGTCAGCTCGCGAGTGGTGTTGGGATTGAGCTTTTCGCGGTGATGTTCCTCCAGTTCGCGCACCTCTTTGGCCAGCGACTCAATGGGCCGCAGGCTCCACCAGGCGGCGACCCACAGCAGGGGGATCACCAGCAGCAGGTTGGCGGCCAGCACATAGACAAACCAGCTCCACACCATATAGCTGCGCTTGAGCTCCACCGGAATGGTGTCGACCACCACAATGCTGAGCTGAGGCATTTTGCTGGTGGCCGGGTAGAGGTTGATCGCCACCGAGTGGGTCATCTCAGAGTCGTCGCCCTGTTCGCGGATAGCGTCCAGCTGTTCCTGAATCTCATGGTTATTGCGCAACAGCATACTGCTGCTGTCGACATCGGCTTCAATCTCATGGAAGCCATTGCGTTTCAGCCATTCCGGTTGAATGCGTTTCGCCAGCCAGGGAACATCACGCTGCGCCCACAGCAGTTTGCCCTGCTCATCGTAGATAAGGGTCACCGTCGGGCTTTCCATATTCAGGTTTTCCGGGATGTCGACGTCAATAGCGCCGTTTTCCCATCTCGCCAGCATATAAAAGAGATTGCTCTCGCCGCGCAGCAGGCGAAAGGTGGTTTTATCGAAGCTAACGCTATAGCCCACCAGGGCCACCATGCCGTAGGCCAGGGAGAGCACCAGCACCACCCCGGCGGTCGCCAGCAGGAAGCGAACCCGTAATGACAGCGGGAAGATATGCCGCAACAGTCCCTTCATCAGCGCAGTTCGAACAGATAGCCCTGGCCGCGCACCGTGGTGATGACGTCCTGTGGGTATTCAGCCTGAATTTTCTTGCGCAGCCGACCCATCAGCACGTCGATGGTGTGGCTTTCTCGCAGTTCGGCATCCGGGTAAAGCTGGAGCATCAGCGAATCTTTGCTGACCACTTTGCCGCGGTTACGGATCAGGGTTTCCATAATGGTGTATTCAAAGGCGGTCAGCTTGATCGGCTGGTCATTCACCGACAGCTCGCGCCGGGAGAGGTCGACCTGGAACGGCGGCAGGGAGATCACCTGCGAGGCCAGGCCGCTGTTACGGCGCAGCAGCGCCTGCATGCGGGCGGCAACCTCTTCAATATGGAAAGGCTTGGTGACGTAATCATCCGCCCCGGCGCTCAGCACTTCCACTTTATCCTGCCATCCTTCGCGGGCGGTCAGCACCAGCACCGGCAGCGACACGTCGTGGCTGCGCCAGCGGCGGATCAGTGATAAACCGTCTTCATCCGGCAGGCCGAGATCGACGATGGCGATATCCGGGAGATGTTCGCCCAGATAGTAGTCCGCTTCCCTGGCATCTTCCGCCGCATCGACCTGATGGCCCAGCTCCTGCAGCTGAACTTTGAGGTGGTGACGCAGCAGGGCATTATCCTCAACCACGAGTACGCGCATGGCTGTTCTCCCTAGCATTTTCGATAGTAGTCTGACGCTCATTATATACGCAAAATATAAACGGCTGTTAAATAAAGCTTTTTATAAAAAGGGCCCCTGGTGCCCCGGGCTGGCCAGCATTCGGCGGCGCCCTTTGCGCATACTGCATGGAACTCCTTCATTCTATGCGTAATTTCAGTAAACGCCCAGCGGCAGGATGCGAACGGCGAGCGGGTTGGTGATGTTAATTTTTTGTGTAATAGTGCTGGAATCACCCCTCAAGAACGTCGCAGGTTATCCATTATGTCTCAGCAGCAGAGCGCGGACTGGGTCAGGCTGGCGCAATCGCCCAGCCGGACGGAACGCATCGAAGCCTTCTTCGGCGGCCACGGCTATGAGCCGCACCGGCATGATACCTACGCCATCGGCCAGACGATCGCCGGCGTGCAGAGCTTTCACTATCGCGGCGGACTCCAGCACAGCCTGCCCGGCGGAACGATGGTGCTTCATCCGGACGAAATACACGATGGCGAGGCGGGCACCGAGGCGGGGTTTCACTACCGCATGGTTTATATCGAACCGGCGCTGATCCAGAAGATACTCGGCGGCAGGCCACTACCGTTTATCCCCGACGGCTTGTCGGCGGATCCACGGCTACGTCGCGCCGCGCAGCCGCTGTTGAAAGCGGTCACGGATACCTTCGAGCCGCTGGAGGAAGAGGATGCTCTGTACGACCTGGCGCAGACCCTGGCCGTTGTCGGCGGCCAACGTTCCCGTCGCCAGGCGTTTGATTATCAGGCGGCGGAGAGGGCCCGGGAGTATATTCATGCCTGTTTTATGCAGGATATGACCCTCGACACCCTGTCGCAGGTCAGCGGCCGGGACCGCTGGAGCCTGAGCCGGGATTTCAGAACGCTGTACGGCACCAGCCCGTGGCGTTACGTCATGATGCGTCGGCTCGATTTTTGCCGCCAGCGGATGCGCGCCGGGGAACGTCTGGTGGATATTGCCGCCGACGCGGGCTTTGCCGACCAGAGCCACATGACGCGCCAGTTTATCAGCCGCTTTGGCCTCTCTCCGGGGCGCTGGCTGCGGGCTATCCGCGGATAAGGCGGCGCAGGTTGCACAATCGTTCAAGCGTCAACGCGGCGAGGCGAACTATGCTGACTGCCTTTATCATAAGGAGACAGCCCATGGTTCAACTCGTTAATCTTGCTCATAAATTTTCCCTGTTCAGCGAACAATGGCAGCCCAAAGTGGTGGCTGAAATGAACGACTATCAGTTCAAGGTCGTGCGCATCGCCGGCGACTTTATCTGGCACAGCCACCCGGAAACCGATGAGACATTGATGGTGGTGGAGGGGGTATTGCGCGTGGACTTCCGCGACGGGCATGTGCTGGTGAAGGCCGGGGAGATGATCGTCGTGCCGCGCGGGGTGGAACATAAGACCTCGGCGGAGACGGAAGCGAAGCTGATGCTGATTGAGCCGCGCGGGGTGTTGAATACCGGCCACGAGGGCGGCGAGCGGACGGCGGTGAACGACGTTTGGATCTGATCGCTTTCCGGCGATAAAACGCCCCTCTTTCCGGCGGAAAGAGGGGCAGGGCGATTACTTCAGCTCGTCAACCATGGTGGTTGCCCGACCGATATAGTTGGCCGGGGTCATCGCTTTGAGACGCACTTTTTCCTCTTCCGGCAGGGCGAGGCTGTCAATAAACTGCTTCATCCCTTCCGCGTCCACGCGTTTGCCGCGGGTCAGCTCTTTCAGCTTCTCGTACGGTTTTTCGATACCGTAACGACGCATCACGGTCTGGATCGGCTCAGCCAGTACTTCCCAGTTGTGATCCAGTTCGTCCAGCAGGCGATCCTGGTTCAGCTCCAGCTTGCTGATCCCTTTGAGGGTGGACTGATAGGCGATCAGCGCATAGCCGATGCCCACGCCGAGGTTACGCAGAACGGTGGAGTCGGTCAGGTCGCGCTGCCAGCGGGAAACCGGCAGTTTGCTGGCCAGGTGCTGCATGACCGCATTGGCCAGGCCGAGATTGCCTTCGGAGTTTTCGAAGTCAATCGGGTTCACCTTGTGCGGCATGGTGGAGGAGCCGATTTCCCCGGCGATGGTCTTCTGTTTGAAGTGGTTGAGCGCGATGTAGCCCCACACGTCGCGATCGAAGTCGATCAGAATGGTGTTGAAGCGCGCGATGCAGTCAAACAGCTCAGCGATATAGTCATGCGGCTCGATCTGCGTGGTGTACGGGTTCCAGTGAATACCCAGCGAGGTAACGAACTCTTCGCTGAACTGATGCCAGTCGACTTCCGGGTAGGCGGCGATGTGGGCGTTGTAGTTACCCACCGCGCCGTTGATTTTACCGAGGATTTCCACCTGGTTCAGTTGACGATACTGGCGCTCCATACGGTAGGCGACGTTCGCCATCTCTTTACCCATGGTGGACGGCGTTGCCGGCTGGCCGTGGGTACGGGAGAGCAGCGGCACATCGCGGTACTGGGTCGCCAGATCTTTTACCGCGTCAATCAGTTTGCGCCAGTAAGGCAGAACCACTTCGTCGCGGGCGGTTTTCAGCATCAGCGCGTGGGAGAGGTTATTGATGTCTTCAGACGTACAGGCGAAGTGAATAAACTCTGATACCGCGTGCAGCTCGGCGACGTCAGCGACTTTCTCTTTCAGGAAATACTCTACCGCTTTCACGTCGTGGTTAGTGGTGCGCTCGATGGTTTTGATGCGCTCCGCGTCTTCAACGCTGAAATCGGCGACGATTTTATCAAGGAAACCGTTTGCGTCGGCAGCAAAAGCAGGAACTTCCTTGATCGCTGCGTGGGCGGCCAGTTTTTGCAGCCAACGTACTTCCACCTGAACGCGGAATTTCAGCAAACCGAATTCGCTGAAGATACCGCGCAGCGCGCTGACTTTATCGCCGTAGCGGCCGTCTACAGGGGAAACGGCGGTCAGTGAGGATAATTCCATAGATCACAACTCCGGGGTTAAATGAGCAAGAATTTGCTTTGCCTGGTTAACCAGACGATTACGGGAAAACATAAGCTGCAGACGTCCGCCGCCCACCTGATGCCAGAGCACCGCGGCGCGAATACCCGCCAGCAGCGCTGAGCGAACTTTCGCCTGCACCTGCGGGCTTTGCAGCACGGCAGGGGAGCCGGTCACCTGAATACGCGGCCCCAGCGGGCTTATCACATCGACATAGATGCCCGCCATGGCGCTGAGCAGCGTTTCGGACTGCAGGTCAAAGTGTTCCAGCTGACGGTGCAGGCCGGCGATGCGGTTGCCGAGCATGTCCATCGCCCCTTTACTGGCGGCGAGCTTGCGCTCCAGCACCATCAGGCTCAGGGTATAGCGCGTCAGTTCAGCATTGAGGCCCTGACGGCTGCTGGTATTGAGCACCCCGAGCAGCGTTTCAAGACCGAGGCGAAGATTGGCTTCACTGCCACCGAACACCGCCAGCGTCGACTCAGGATCGAGGTCGATGATGCTGTTCAGCGACACATGCAGGGCATCGCTGTCGCAATGTCCCTGATGCGCCAGTTGCTGAACCAGTCGCGCCGCCTGGCAAACGCCAGCCAGCGCCAGGGTGATGTCATAGTAATTCTTCGCCACACATACTCCTTGTCAGCCGCCAGGGCGGTTCGTCCCGGCGGAAATAACGCGCGTTCAGGACTGCAGAGGCAGTCGTTGTTCAATAATTCCGCCGCCGAGGCACACTTCCCCTAAATAGAACACTGCGGACTGGCCCGGGGTCACCGCCGCGACCGGCTCATCGAAGCGGACTTCGATACGGTCTTCATCCAGCGCGGTAACGGTGCAGGGGATATCGGTCTGGCGATAGCGGGTTTTCACCGTGCAGCGCAGGGTGCCCTGCAGCGGTTCACGGTTTACCCAGTGCAGCTGTTGGGCAATCAGGCCGACGGACATCAGGCGCGGGTGGTCATGGCCCTGGGCGACGATAAGAATATTATTCTCAACGTCTTTATCGACCACGTACCATGGATCTTCGCTACCCTCTTTGGTGCCGCCGATACCCAGCCCTTTACGCTGGCCCAGGGTGTGGTACATCAGCCCCTGATGGGTACCGATCTCCTCGCCGTCGACGGTGAGGATTTTGCCCGGCTGCGCCGGCAGATAGCGGCCAAGGAAATCGCGGAATTTACGCTCGCCGATAAAGCAGATGCCGGTGGAATCTTTTTTCTTCGCGGTGATCAGATCCAGCTCTTCGGCGATCTTACGCACCTGCGGTTTTTCCAGTTCACCCACCGGGAACAGGCTCTGGGCAATCTGTTCGTGGCTAAGGGTATAGAGGAAGTAGCTCTGATCTTTGTTGCCGTCGAGGCCGCGCAGCAGCTGGCTTTTACCGTCGACATCGGCGCGGCGCACATAGTGCCCGGTGGCGATGTAGTCGGCGCTGAGGTCTTCGGCGGCAAACTCGAGGAAGGCTTTAAACTTGATCTCTTTATTGCACAGAATATCCGGGTTCGGCGTGCGGCCAGCTTTGTACTCTTCCAGGAAGAGCTCAAAGACGTTGTCCCAATATTCGGCGGCAAAGTTAACGGTGTGCAGTTCAATGCCCAGCTTATCGCAGACCGCTTGCGCATCGGCAAGGTCGGCGGCGGCGGTGCAGTATTCCTCGCCGTCGTCTTCCTCCCAGTTCTTCATGAACAGGCCTTCCACCTTATACCCTTGCTGCAGCAGCAGGTACGCGGAGACCGAGGAGTCGACGCCGCCGGACATGCCGACGATCACTTTTTTCTGGCTTTCTGACATGGAAATACTCGCTACATTGAACTTCGAGGCGGCGTATTCTAGCACGCGCTCACCGTTCATTCACCCCCTGTGAACGGCCAGTTAAATGCGCCAATCAGCGACAGCGGCTGCCGCGGGTCCTGCAGGTAGCAGCGAATGCTTTCGGCAACCAGCGGCGAGCGCAGGTTCGGCGCGTTAAGAATTTCCTCAGCACTGAGCCACAGGCAGCGATCGATATCGCTGTCGTGCGGTTCAGTGGCGCACAGATCGCTAAGTTCGATGGCGAACAGGAAGCGCAGAAACGGGGTGTTATCGGGAGCCAGCCACTGATGCATGCGGATGAAGTGCTGCGGCGTGGCGCGAATGCCGGTCTCTTCCCACAGTTCACGTTCGGCGGCCTGCAGCAGCGTTTCATTGGCCTCGAGATGGCCGGCCGGCTGGTTCCACAGCGCTTTGCCGTTAATGGTCTCTTCGACGATGAGAAATTTATCCTGGGCGTGAACCACGCAGGCAACGGTGACATGAGGTTTAAACATCGCTTTTCCTTTTCAGTTATTCGGCTTTACGCCAGTCGCCGTTGGCCAGTCCGTCAAGCGTATAGCCGCCCATGGCGTAGCGGATCAGCCGCAGGGTGGGGAAGCCGACGTGGGCGGTCATCCGGCGCACCTGGCGGTTGCGTCCCTCGTAGAGCGTGATTTTCAACCAGCGGGTGGGAATCGATTTGCGCTCACGAATCGGCGGGTTGCGCGGCCACAGCCAGACGGGCTCCTCGACAAGTTCTACGCCGGCAGGCAGGGTGGGGCCGTCGTTAAGGGTGACGCCGTCGCGCAAGGCGGTCAGCGCCTCGGGCGTGGGTTCGCCTTCCACCTGAACATAGTAGATCTTGCCGGTGCGCTTACCCGGCTGGGTCAGCTTCGCCTGCAGCGCGCCGTCGTTGGTCAGCACCAGCAGGCCTTCGCTGTCGCGATCTAGCCGACCTGCGGCGTAAACGCCCGCCACCGGAATAAAATCTTTCAGCGTGCTGCGCCCGGCTTCATCGGTAAATTGCGGCAACACATCATAGGGTTTATTGAACAAGATCACAGTTTTTGGCTGGCGTTCTTTACGTTGTCTGGTGACTTGTTGTGTGCTGAATCGCTCAACGCGATGTTTTCTAAATGAAGTTTTCTGCATGGTATTTTCAGGCTTTATCAATTGCCGCATTATAGCCTAATTACGAATGCCTTTCATGGACGCAAACATTCAGGTAGTATTGACATGCTCATTACAAATTATTAACAAAAAATTGCTCAAACCGATTCGCACTACAGGCAGGAAGGCGACACGGACGCGATAGCTCCGGTGAGCGGGAAGACCCGGTACGCCGAAGCTGGCCGACTCAGCCAACACCAGGCTCGCGTGAAGAGGGAAGAGCAGAACCAGAAGCGCTCGAAGGAGAGGTTAATGGAAAGCAAAGTAGTAGTTCCGGCGGAAGGTCAAAAAATCACCCTGCAAAACGGCAAACTGAACGTCCCTCACAATCCGATTATCCCGTTCATTGAAGGTGACGGTATCGGCGTTGACGTTACCCCAGCGATGCTGAAAGTGGTTGATGCCGCCGTTGAGAAAGCCTATAAGGGCGAGCGTAAAATTTCCTGGATGGAAGTTTACACCGGTGAGAAATCAACCCACGTCTATGGCCAGGACGTCTGGCTGCCAGCTGAAACCCTCGATCTGATTCGTGACTACCGCGTTGCTATCAAAGGTCCTCTGACCACCCCAGTCGGCGGCGGCATTCGTTCTCTGAACGTGGCGCTGCGCCAGGAGCTGGACCTCTACGTCTGCCTGCGTCCGGTACGTTACTACCAGGGCACCCCGAGCCCGGTTAAACACCCGGAACTGACCGATATGGTTATCTTCCGTGAAAACTCAGAAGATATCTATGCGGGTATCGAGTGGAAAGCCGACTCTGCGGAAGCAGACAAAGTGATCAAATTCCTGCGCGATGAGATGGGCGTGAAGAAAATTCGCTTCCCGGAACATTGCGGTATCGGCATCAAGCCGTGCTCTGAAGAAGGCACCAAACGCCTGGTTCGCGCCGCGATTGAATACGCGATCACTAACGATCGTGATTCCGTCACTCTGGTGCACAAAGGCAACATCATGAAGTTCACCGAAGGCGCGTTCAAAGACTGGGGCTACCAGCTGGCTCGCGAAGAGTTCGGCGGCGAGCTGATCGACGGCGGCCCGTGGGTGAAAATCAAGAACCCGAACACCGGCAAAGAGATCGTGGTGAAAGACGTGATCGCCGATGCGTTCCTGCAGCAGATCCTGCTGCGTCCGGCGGAATACGACGTTATCGCCTGTATGAACCTGAACGGCGACTACATCTCTGACGCCCTGGCGGCACAGGTTGGCGGTATCGGTATCGCCCCGGGCGCTAACATCGGCGACGAGTGCGCGCTGTTCGAAGCGACTCACGGTACTGCGCCGAAGTATGCCGGCCAGGACAAAGTGAACCCGGGCTCCATCATCCTGTCCGCAGAGATGATGCTGCGCCACATGCAGTGGTTCGAAGCCGCAGACCTGATCGTTAAAGGCATGGAAGGCGCTATCGCCGCCAAGACCGTGACCTATGACTTCGAACGTCTGATGGAAGGCGCTAAACTGCTGAAATGTAGCGAGTTTGGCGACGCGATTATCGCGAACATGTAATCCAGTCTCTGGGCTAAACGAGAACGGGAGCCTGTTGGTTCCCGTTTTTATTATTAGCTTTCGAACTTTTATCAAAACTTTATCAAAACAAGTTATCAAAACTAGTTATCTCCATACACCTACATATAGTATAATTTTGACATACACTAACTATAAAAGAGCAAAAGGATTGTATGAAAATCACACTAAAAAATTTTGGTCCAATAAGAGAATTTTCAATAGATCTGGACAAAGACTTTCATTTGCTTATTGGTCAAAATAGTATTGGTAAATCTTATGCAATAACTGCTATATATTTAATCGTTAAATCATTGCTGCAACTTAAATCTAGACGCTCATTTCCTTTTACCCCTTTTGATTATTATCTTGATTTCGAACCCACGCAGCTTAAGGGGAGCGATAGGAAAAAAGTTTTTAAAGAATTCGTTGATGGCAATGATATAGAAAAAAATATTACAAGTTTTGTAATTGAAGACTTAAAATCACTTTTCTCAATCATTCTAACTAATGAATTGACGAATTCATTTACGAATACGTTTACATCCTTGAATAACTTACAAAATCAGTTTAATGGTGAACCTGCTATTATTGAATTGTTTTGTAATTATGTTTCAATTTCAATTAAACTTGAAGGGAATAGATTTGTTGTTTCTGATATTAAAAACGATGATAATTATCATATAAAAAAATCAAAAAGAAACAGAAATGTGCATAAAGGGGTAAATGCAACATATATTTATTACCGAGAAAATAATGCCAATCCTGACGAGTCTCTGGCGCGTTTAATCGGCGAATATACGCATTATTTTGTCCAGCGTAATTTTATTACCATGGTTGCAGCATTAACCTTTGAACTAAAAAATGTGCATTATTTACCAGCAAGTCGATCTGGGTTGTATCAGGCTTTAAGTGCTTTTGGGCAAATTATTGCAGAGTTATCTAAAAATAGATCTTTCTTGTCCAAAAAAATTGAACTTCCAAGTATATCAGAGCCAGTCAGTGATTACTTTATAAAATTGTCTGATATTAGAGTGGTAAAAAGGAATTATGAAGATAAAAAAATAAACTTTCTCGCAAAAGAAATAGAAGACTCAATTCTTGATGGTAAGGTCGAGTTTAATCCGCAAACAAAACAACTTTTATTCTACCCGAATAATACGAATTTACGATTAGAATTGTCCTCAACATCTTCTATGGTTTCAGAGTTGGCTCCAATAGTATCATATTTGCGTTATGTATTAACTAAATCTGATGAAAATATTATTAGAAAAATGACACAAACTACTCGGGATAGCAAAAAAGCAGAACCTAGATCTCTTATTATGATTGAAGAGCCTGAGGCTCATCTCCATCCTGAAATTCAGATTCGATTAACTGAAATATTCGCAAAATTGATTGATGCCAATGTTAAATTGATTATAACATCACATAGCAACTTTATCTTTAACAAAGTAAATAACTTGGTTATAAAAAATACATCAAATGGTTGTGCTGAAGGAATACACAAAGATAATGTATCTTCACTGGTCTTTAAAAAAACAAAAACTGGTAGTTTAGCATTGCCACTTTCAATAGATGAATTAGGTATTGAGGATAATAATTTCGGACCAGCCACAGAACAGTTATTTGAAGAAAAGATGGATATTTATAGCGCAATAAATGATGACATGGAAGATGAGGCTAATAAAAAATGATTCCTGCTATCTTATCCTCTGAAATATTATGTAAGTTCTTGCGAGTAGACGTTAAAGAAAATAACGTATTTATTAAATTGGATGATGATTTTTATTCTGGGGAAGGTGAGTTGATCAATGAAAAAATAATCAACTTATCAGTTGATAGTTATTATAATAGTCTTCGCTTACCCATTACTCCACCATCACCCGATAATTTATTGGTAATACGGAGGGGAGATAATAAATATTCTATCTATATTATCGAGCTTAAAGATGTGGCTAGGGTAGCTAGACTTGATCATGAAAATATAAAAAAGAAATACGAAACGGCAGTTGATGACTTTATGTCAGAAAGATTTAAAGACTGTTTTTATAAAGAGGATATTAAGATAGCAGACTTCAATGTTTGGATCGTTTGTAATAGATTTTCATTCTTGGCAGCAAATTTAACAGACGAAGAATATGCTAAGAGAGTTGTAAATAATGGTGTAATGGAAAAGCTATTGCTTTCTAAACCATATAAATTTAGAGGTAAAATATCTCCTATAACTTTCCAACTGAGTGGGACAGAAGTTTGTTAGCTATATAAGTGAGGGCGTCCCCCTCACTTTGAATTTATTTTTTTTCAATATTTTCTTCTATTATCATTGTTGCAGATTGTCTGTTGTTAGGCGTTATTTCCAAGTGGCTCCTTAGTATTTACACTCTGTAACTTATATAATCGTTCCTATAGAGAATGCTGTAGGTGGAAATTAGTTTTCGTTTGGTTATAAAAAAGCTATCAAAACCCCATCGAGAAAACCTCATAACGCCACCTTTGTCCATCCCTTCCCGCGGTCATCATGATATTTGTCTGTTTGCTGTTGAGTCTTATGCCCCAGTAAATCCTTCGTGTTTATCCCCTGAGCGTTATAAAGCCGTTCGGAAAGCGATCTTTGTTCGTGGAACGTTGCCGGCGTTCCTTCCCCCCAGTTGATATCCGCGGTATCCCTTGCCTTGCTAAAATTCATAGTCAGCGTTCTGGCTTTCACCTGTGCGCCTCGTTCCGCCTGTGACGTGGTTCTGAAAAAATGAATCATATATGGGCTAACTGCATTATCCCGGCAACGGCTGACTACATCGCGAAGGCTCCAGCTAATTGCATTGCACCGCAAAGCCAATGGAATGGCGATCTTGCTACCGGTTTTTTCTTGTTCGATGTGAAGATGGTCATCCCAAATATCTGAAAATTTCATCCGGGATATATCCCCCAGTCTCTGGCCTGTGACGATGGCCAGCAGCATGGCATTCCCCATATATTTGTGTGTTGCATCGGCAATATTGAAAATTTTTTGCCACTCCTCAAGTGTGAGGCGCTGGCGAGTGACCTTTCGTCGAGGCTGTTTTGTTGATAGTGCCGGGTTATAACCTGGAGGGACTTCCCCGGCGTGTTGGGCCTCCTTAAACACATCGATTAGAACAGAGCGTATTACCTGTGCCATTCGGGGTTGCCCCTCTGATAAATATTCATCCAGAATCTGAGCAATATCGCGAACATTAACAGTAGAGATTAATTTCATTCCTACGCGTTCTTTAAGGAGAGAGACTGGTTTGGCTTTTTGTCTGAAGGTATTTTCTTTGATATCTCCAGACTTCAATCGCTCCTCTTGAATCTTCCAGTAACGCTCAAGCCAGGTATTAGTCGATATCGCTTTGCCTTTGCTGGTGGATATTCTGTCAGTGATTGCCATGATTTGGCGGGTTTGCTGCTCGGCCAGCCTTTTATTTGCTTCAATAGCTATTGCAATGGCTTCAGCCTCATTTGTACCCAGGCTGTGGAATTTCCCGGTAACAGGATGTTTATAGCGCCAGTAGACTTTATTAACCTTACGACTATAAAGCGGGTATAAGTTTGGAATAGTTACGTTATTTTTACGTGGTCTGGCAGCCATCGTTTAAAATCCTCTGCAATAGAACAGGATCGTTTTTCTTTACTATCGGAGTAGTCAGCTCGCCGACCAGCTCGGCATCCTCCCTGACACGCCAAAACCGACCTTCTTTTTTGGCTGGGGGAGAAAACATATTCTGTTTAGCATAATTCCTGAGAGTGGAAACACTTGGAGGATTGCTTCTGTATTTCTCGTTTGCCCACTCTTCAAGGGTTAACATCTGGAGCATATGTTTTACCTCATCATGGCCCATTGCTGGGCCAGTATCTGAAAATACAAAATCAGTTTTGCATCAATTTTTGCAGCACCTGATTGCCGGCAATTATTCGCTGCCAGATCGCTGATACATAGCGGGCCTGATGAATAGCATCAGCGAGGGCATTGTGACGAGACCCTTCAAACGGGATCGTTGTTTTGGGGTCGAAGCTAATGGCTTGGCCGAGCTCTACCATTGTTCGTACGTCCCGATCGTTCCAGTATTCCCACGGATAATCTTCAGCAATGCAATCGTAAGAAGAACGCAGAATAGAGTTGTCGAATGACGCACCGTTACCCCATACCTGCGCCTTTTTGCTCCCACCAGCGACATTATCAGAAACAAATTCTCTGAACTGGAGTAATGCATCCTGCAACGGGATAGCATCATCATTTACGATCGCAGAGCGTGCTTCGGAGGACTGCTTAAGCCACCAGATAACAGTAGATGGATCGATTACGGCGCCCCAGTTCACGGAGGATTCAAGGCATACGACTTTATAGAAACTTTCTCCAATAGAGCCGGTTGCCGGGTCAAAAAAAACCGCACCAATAGCGACGATAGGGGCGTTATGTTTTTTACCCATGGTTTCCAGATCAACCATAACGTGAACATAATCAATTGGCTGATCTTCCTCCTTATTATGATGACCGGATTCAATATCTACAGAATCCGTTTGATGAACAACTTCATCTGTTTTTTCTTTTTGGTTAACCTTGCCCGTAACGTCAACAAGACCTTCAATGGAAAATACTCCGTCCCCAATTTTTGAAACTTCAGGCTGCCTGGTCTTGGTAAGGTCTTCGGTTACCCACTTCGGATCCGTAGGGTCGCTAACCCCTTCAACATATTCGCCGCGCTCGGCGGCCAGAACCTGATTAGCGTCCGGACGTTGCTTTTGAGCCTCTTTTACCAGTTCGGCACCAACTGCTTTAATGTCGGAGGAGAGTGTTTCCAGTTTTGCACTGCTATCCTCTCCGGCGATTACTTGGTTTGTTGCATCCAGTGTGACTGCAGCAGATGGAATATGTCCCGCCTTGGTAAGCGTCTCAGCGCTCGGGGTATCATGCTTATGTTCAGTCAGATTCGCGTTGATGTAGCCACGCAACCGATCTGGAAAAGGAGTTATTCCACTGGATGCTTCCCTGATCAGTGCAAAAATCGCTGCACGGGAATAATCAAGGATGCCTGGTGTGCTCCGTAATGCTGCAGACCATTCTTTAAATGGACTTTCTTTCTTCTGTACTATTTCCTTCGCGCGGCGGTGGACTGATGCCGGAAAATTATAGATGTCAAAATCCATAGGCATCGTTGCAAGAGCGATCTCTATATCCAGAGTATCCAGCGAATGCTGATAATCCGGATTGCGGTCAGTTTTGTTACCGCCGCCAGCATTGGCGCCGGCATCGGTTTTGTTTATTGAGGTGATATAGTTTCCAGCAGCCCATTCCTTTGTAAGGATCCCGCGGTCAATGTGCGACGTTTCAAGCCACAATTTGGCGAACTGAATTTGCTTGCCGAGCTCATGGCGTTTCCCCACAGGAAATACGCTCTTAAATGCACTGGTAAATTTCCACAGGCCAGGCATATCATATTTTTTAAGCTCCGGAATATTTTCTGCCGTCAGCAGCAGATTCTGCACACCGTGATTATCCGTATCCATTTCCATCGCTGAAAGGCGGTTACGATGAGGAATGCTAATGTGATACACGTGACGCTCGTCGGCCATATACTGGGCAAGCAGCTGCGTGCGGAATGACATTTCCGCCAGGTTGAAGAGTGCTTCTTCATTGTTCGAATAGTCCTCTTCATCGCTATTTGCAGGAGAGACATCGTTTTCTGGTTTACTGGAGGGCTGTGGTTCAGCAGCCGCTGGCGCAACGATTTTTTGCCATGTCAGCCCGTCTTCACCACCAAGCTCGTAGCGATCGCACCAGGTGTCATCCAGTACACCTTCTTCCGGTAAGTCATCAACGATGAGCCAGTTGGTGCGGATCGGCAGCTGATGGCTGGCGCCGCGGCCAACGTTAATTTCAGCGTCTTCCAGGATGTCCAGGATTTTGCGCTCGGCGCGAGAATCGGATTTAGCAGAGAACCAGCAGAAGAGACTTTTCGCTTCGTTTGCTTTTGCCTTCGCTTTAATCAGATACGGGTAGTTGTTCATTGCGTTTGGGCTCCTTTGGATTGTAAGATACCCGGCAGCTGATGGCAGCCGCCCTGGTGGTGGTCATTGGTCAAAACTCGATTCCGGAAAGCTTTGGTCGGCTGACCGGGTACTTAACCCGCCTTGCGCGGGTTTTGTGCTTTATGGGGCTGGCGAATCGGCCCGCAGCAGCTGTGATACGCGAACGTCGTCAAGCGCTCGCAGGATAGGCTCAAAAGTTTTATGGGCTGGCAGTTTAGATACCGCAGTGATCACTTCTGTAACGGTGATGTCATCGCCGCGGGGGCTATAACCACCACCTGGGCCACGCTGTGAAATTACCAGGTTACCCGCCCGCAGCTTTTTGAAGATCTGCTCAAGGTATGAAGTAGACAGCTTTGACTCTTTACTGATGGCCGTCAGTGAAACGGGCGAGCCGTCATAGAGCTTATTCAAAGTGGCGGCGGCCTGGACAGATGCCAGAACGCGTTTCATTCCAAATTCCATAATCACTTCTCCGGCCGTAACGGCCATTGGTCAAAACTCGATTCAAAAACTCGCTGCAGGCTGTTGGTCGTCAGCCATGTTTTGTGCATTTCGGTAGGGGAGGCACTGGCCCTGTACTTTTTGTTCATCGGCGTTGCTGTTGCAACTGGCCTCTGATGGATAAACACCGATCAGAACATCAGAGCATTCACCAGTGAGAGCACAAACGCTGATGACAAGGGCAAACAGGGTATTCATGCCTCAGCCTCAGGGTTTCCTTTCTGCGCCAGCAAGTAACACAGCTGGCGTAGTCTCACCTCGAACCAGTTCAGGCGGGTCGCCTGGTTCCCGGTAGGTACTCGGGCAAAATCCTTCATAGTTATCTCCAGTTAACTCAGTATTAGGATGTGGTTTTGCAATGCGGCGCCGGGTGCCTCCCGGTGACGGCAGCCAGTTAACAACTACCGCCGACAACTTTTTCCCCACAACGTGTGAATAACCGCCATGTTTACTTTTTTAACTGTGTCGCGTGCGCATAGCCGCATTCACCGCATTGCAAACCCTGATTTTTTATTTTCACTACTTCGACGCGCTTCGTCGGTGGTGTCGTGACGCTGATCTTCACGATTGAGCTTTTTCACCCTGCAATTCACCACCACGAAGCGCGCAGGATTTCCATTACATTTCAAAAGAGGCGCAGTCTGCCGGCTTACCTGAAAGCGCCGCGGTAAACTCGCTGAAACTCAGCGCCTCCTCACCTTCAGAGAGGCTTTCAAAATAGTCTTCATATGCTTTATCCATACTCATTTCTTTCCCTTAAGGCCGGGCAGCCGAACGTTGAACCTGCTGCGATTGATATTGCTGTCATCTCATCCGGTGTTTCGTATGCCGCCGGCAGCTACTTCGTGGGCTTCCTGCCTCGATGACTTGCTGCGATGGAATGATTAAAGCATTGGTTTATGTTTGATGTCAACATTGGATTTATACAGATGCAAACTTTTGCTTTAATCGAGACAGGGGAGCTGTTGGAGTGATTGAGGCTGCGCGGCAGGCAAAAAAAAACCGGCATTTGCCGGTTTCATGGGGTGAGATCAGAGATGTTAGTTAGTGTCGCTAGCCTTAAATCGACCACGGAGATATTTCTCAACATAATCATCGATTTCTTTTAGGCGGACTTCAAACGTATCAATCATTCTCTCTTGTTCAGCCTCAGGTAACTGCCTAAACAGACGTAACATTTTGCTCTCATTTGGCTTGAGGCCTGAATCTTCAGATACTTTCTCTCCAAGCAACCAAGTTACAGACACATTGGCAGCTTCCGCGAGGGCAATTGCGGACTTTTTACTGATTACTCCTTTCTTAAACCACCCATTCACCGCTTGAGGTGTAACTCCAGCAATGCGAGCCATATCCGCCTTGCTGATCCCTCTTTGAGTAATTTCTTCCAAACGAGCAATCAGTTGGTTGTTGAGTTCTTCAGTGTTTTTCATAAGCCCATTGTAAAGGTTTAGTTTATAGTCACAATAAATTAAAAATTTGCATTGAATATAAACCTATGCTTTATTATGCCTAACTTAACGAGGAGATAGATATGACAGCCCTTGATAACGCAATTCGAGTAGCTGGCTCAGCCAATAAATTAGCATCAACGCTTGGAGTAAGCGGCATGGCAGTAAGTCAGTGGAAAACAAAAGGTATTGTGCCTTCATCGCGAGTTTTACAGGTTTTTAATGCAACGGGCGTTACGCCTCATGAATTACGTCCTGATCTATATCCGAATCCGACGGATGGAATACCTAAGGAGTGACCATGCAAACCACCTCTTTTGAAAATCATACTCCGGTGATGAGTATGCAACTGAAAACGGAAAATCAGTATTTGCCCCGTCGGCGTGACGGCAAGAAATGCCGAGCCATTTTGGCCGCCGTTCAGGAATGGGAGTCCTCATTACCTGGGCGTGCGCAAGACCACGTCGCGCAGCTGGTGGCCGAACAGTGGGAGAAACAAAACGGGCGCGGTATCAGCGTCAATAAACAAAATCTGTATCGCTACCTGAAAAACGAGGGCGGTTCAGAGAAGTACACCAGTTATGTCATCCAGCTTTCGGCGGCGATCGCTGATGCAATGCCGATAGAGATCGCGCGCAAACATGGCCTAAAACATGGCTTAACTGAAACTGAGCTGGTGGCCAATGCAATCAAAGAATGCAGCGAAGCGCACCAGGCCAAGTTACTTGGCGCACCTCTGCAGAAACTAGAGCGTGAAATACGGGAAGCTGCAATTGCACTTTTTAACATGCTCCCTGCAGATGCGGCGGGACCACTACTGGCGAGCATCAGCGCCGTAGCGCCGCAATTTTTTTAATCGAGTTTTGACAATGACCACCAGCACCAGCTGGTTAATAAGAGGTTTCAGATGGCCCGCATCAGAACAGTTAAACCTGAATTCTGGACAGATGAGAAGGTGGTGGAATGTTCAATTCCAGCGCGTCTCCTGTTTATCGGGTTGTTCAACTTCGCCAACGATATGGGATGCCTTGAGCGTTCGCCAAAACGGTTGAAGATGCAAATCTTCCCTGCGGACGCGCTCGATTGCGAACCACTAATACAGGAACTGATTACTCATGGATTACTCACTGAGTATTCAGTGAATGATGTCTGCTATTTGCAGATTAAAGGTTTCCTTAAGCATCAAAAAATAAACAGGCCTTCGGCCTCAAAAATACCTCTTCCGCCAGAATTCACTGAGTCTAAGGCAGGAAAGGAAGAAAAGAGAGCTCCTAATCAAGGAGGGCTCAGTGAGGACTCAGTGAATCCTCATGGAGGACTCACTGACGGAAAAGGAAGGGAAGGGAAGGGAAAAGGATCAAACCCCACTCTCTATGCGCAGGAGAGAAATTTTCCCCAGCAACCTCAGTATCTGCCTGGAGTGGATATTCCGATCGGGAAATTCGCCATGCACGACCTTTGGCTGCCGTCACAGGACTGGCCGCGACTGGCTGCTACCTGGGGTATAGCGCTTCCCGAACCGGCATACCTGCCGACAGAGCTGGCAGAGTTCACCGCGTACTGGAAATCCGAGGGGAAAGTGTTCACTCAGATTCAGTGGGAGCAGAAATTTGCCCGCAGCGTGATAAGTGCCAGAGCCAAATCTAAACCGCAACCAGCAACCGGAGGTAAAGACCATGCAGGAATTCAACCAGTTAACACCGCATCCCGGGCTGTTCAGGAAATTCAGGCAGCCAGAGAACGCTGGGAAAAGCAAAACGGACTTGCTGGCGGCGGATACGGCATGGCGGCTATGGACAGTCATGGGGGAAATATTTTCGAACCGGTGGACCCAGAAGAACGGGGCGGCGCCCTCGGATATGTGGATTGCCCAGATTGGATCGATGAGTGAAGCCCAGATTACTCTGGTCTGCAGTCAGTGCATGGAGCGCTGCGCCGCGGGTAACACATGGCCACCGGATCTGGCTGAATTCGTTGCTCTGGTATCTGCCAGCGGTGCTAACCCGTTCAATCTGACATCCGAATCTGTAATGGCGGAATACAAGCGCTGGAGGAATGAGTCTTACCGATACTCGGGCAGCGACAAATATCCATGGAAACAGGATGTTCTCTATCACATTTGCATTGAGATGCGCAGAACTGGAGTGGAGAGGAACCTGACGGAGGGAGAGCTGAAAAAACTGGCAGAAAACTTACTCACGAAATGGACCAAACACCTGGCTAACGGGTTTTCGATTCCGCCAATTCGTCAGCAGTTGGCAGCACCGAGACATCCTGCAGGACCGACGCCAGCACAGATTCTGATGGAAGAGTACAAACGCCGCAAGGCGGCAGGTTTAACCAAGTAAACGAGTTTTGACCATGACCAAACAATCAAAAACCAAAGTAACCAAAGCACAGATGGTGCTTGCCATCGTTAGCCGGACGCCAGAATGCGTCCTGCAGGATGTCTGCGATGCGCTCGACTTGCAAGCCAGTACAGCAGGTAACTTGCTGCGGCAGCTCCATGCCGCGGGAAATCTCCATCGTACCCATAACGGCTACCAGTATGTCTATCGAGTGGTTGCAGGCGTTGAGGTTCCCGATGTTGCCCTGCCGCAGACTGCAACACCATTATCTGAAGAGGATGTGAAAAAAGTCCAAAACGCACTGTCCCTGGCGAAGACGCTGGAAGACAAAAAGCTGTGGCGCCGGGCTGCGACTGTTTACACATCAATGCTTGGAATGACGACAACAGCAAACGAGCTCTGGTTGCTTACCAGAATGCGCAACCGCTGCCTGCGCAACGCGGCGAGGTGCTGATTATGCCTTAAACAGAATCAACAGCAGCTGGTACGGGATGTCAAAGTTAAGTTTAATTATTGCGGGGTTAGGCAAAGCTAAGATATCCACTGAGTGCCAGGAGCGGACGATGCGTTGAGTTCCTTTTTAAGTGTTAATCGTCACATAGTTCTCAGCGTCAAGCACGTTGCATCTCGTGGTGATTTTATGGTGTTTTACTTAATTTCTTTAGTTAATAGCGGGTTATATTTTATTTCACTCAAGAGATAGAACAGCCTCATGTATCCTTTTAGTATTTTGTGAATAATTTACTTGCCTAAATGGCATGCTCATTTTTATATTTCAATCATATATCTATGTGCTAATGACAAGATGTGACACTCCTAAATAGCTGCGCCTAATACCGCTACACTTTTGCCTGACCATGTTTTCCTCCGGGGAATGGGCTGGCGGTTTCCATAAAATGGCGGACCTTTTTCAGTAACTGCCACATTGAGCGGCACTAATGATTACGGGTTATCGTGTCATGAAGTGCCTGCCATGGCCGTTCCACATGATTCACCCACGGCGAGTAAACCGGCTGGTAAATTACCCTGAACTTGGGATTTGCTTTCAACCAGCGCTGTGTTTCGCGGCTTTTATGGATAATGTAGTTATCAACGATCAGCGTGATTGTTTTCGCCCGCCGGTAAGTGGCTTTCAGGTGCTTCAGCAGAGCGATAAACAGCGCTGAACTTTTGCTGTTGCCGCCCACGTAGCTGACTTTACCCGTGCCACTGTGCAGTGCGCCGGCCAGATAGTATTTTTCGTTCTACCCCGGCGTCACTACCCGTTTCTGCTGTCCGCGCAACTGCCAGTCCGCACCGATTTTAGGATTAAGGTGGATATCCACTTCATCTTCATAAAATACCGGATGCTCTGCGCTGCATTCATCCAGCGCTTTGTGGATTACCGCCATCTTTTCATCTTTATGTGGGTCACGGATACGCAGAGTTGGCGCGGCCCTGCGCCATACAAGCCCCGCAGATGGCAACCAGCGGCGAACGGTTCCTGCATGAAACTGGCAACCGGTTATCTCATTGATTTTTATTGCCAGTAATTCGGTGCTCCAGCGTGAACGTTGATAACCAAAATCGCGGGGAGAATGCTTTATCAGCTCACGTAACAGGGTGCAGATATGTTCAAAAGGCCAGCGTCGGGAGCGCCCTGCGGGTAAGGATTTCAGGCCTTCAATACCTGAGTGCGTAAACCAGTTAATCCAGCGACCAACGGATGAACGGGCACAACAGAGAGTTCTGGCAACATCGCTGACCCGTTCACCCCGATGAAGCATCAGCATGGCCGTGAGTCTGCGGGCATGATTTTTATCGCGCGTTTTATGAATAGCTTTCTGCATCAGGCGTCGATCGCCACGGGGTATTGGTGCTATGATCGGCATCGCTCAGTCCGGTTGGTGGTTTTGGTTGGTTTGGCGATTGCTCAGATCGCACAATCCGGGCTGAGTTCCCTTTCAGTGATCTACTATTCCGCGCAGCTATTTAGTGGATATAATCACGCTTTGAAAAAAAAACGGGTCAATTACTCTTCGCCCCACAGCAACGAATAAGGAGAAATTTGTGAGTAACGTCAACACTTTCCTTAAGGAAAATTTATCTTCAGTAAGTAAGAATGTTTTTGTGGCTCCTGGCATCCCTGAAAAAAAACTGAATAATGTCGCTAAAGCATTTAATGTTGTGGATAACTTGAATACTGTGCTAGCCATTTATGACAATACGGTATTTGGTAGCGCAAAAGATGGCATCGTTTTTACCGGTGAAAAACTGGTCATAAAAGAAGCTTTTGAAAGTCCTTATGACTTGTTCTACAGCAATATTGAAGCAGTAGAATATATAGAAGATGTCACGGTAAATGATAAAGGCAAGGAGAAGCGAACAGAGTCTGTTTCCCTCAAACTAAAAAATGGCGAGGTAAAACGAATCAAAGGCTTGATGGAGTGCAACTATAAGAAGTTGAGCGACATTCTTAAGCATACCATCAGTGACTTCGATGAGTTCAAAGAAGAAGATCAGCTCATCACTCTTGCCGAAATGTCAGAAGCTCTCAAAGTGGCTTATGTCAAAATCATTGTGAACATGGCGTTCTCAGATGATGGTCAGGTTGATAAAAAAGAATTTGCCGAAATTCTCTTGTTGATGACCCGACTTGAGTTAACGACTGAATCCCGGTTTACACTGCGTAGTTATGTCGGTTCAGAATCCAGTCTGATACCGGTTGAAGAATTAATTGCGATCATTGACCGGGAATGTGTCCCAAGCCATAACAAATCAATAAAAGTCTCTCTTGTTAAAGACCTGATTAGCATTTTCATGAGTGTTAATGAAGGTGAATATAAAAAATTCCCGTTTCTTCAGCAAGTGCAACCTTTGCTGGGCGTAACTGACGAAGAAATAGAACTCGCAGTAATGGCTATTCAGCAAGATTTTAAGATGTTACGGGAAGATTTTTCCGATGATGCGCTGAAACGCAGTATGAAAGAACTTACGGCAAAAGCAGGTGCGGTAGGCGTGCCACTCGCTGCTGTCTATCTCTCTGGCTCTGTCATCGGTATGTCCGCAGCGGGCATCACTTCTGGGCTTGCAACACTTGGACTTGGTGGCGTGCTGGGTTTTTCAAGTATGGCAACAGGTATCGGTGTTGCGGTGTTATTAGGTGTAGGTGCCTATAAAGGGATTCGTCATCTTACGGGTGCCAATGAACTGGATAAAACCAAGCGCCGGGAACTCATGCTTAATGAAGTCATCAAGCAGACACAATCCACATTGTCCGCGCTAATTAATGATCTAAATTATATTTCTGGAAAGTTTAACGACGCCCTGGATGCGCATAATCGGCAAGGAGAAAAAATTCTAAAACTCCAGAAGATGATGAATGCATTGACCGGTGCAGCAGATGAATTGAATAAGAAATCTAATAAAATGCAAAACAGTGCACTCAAACTTAAGTGCCCTGTTTATCTTGATGAGGCCAAACTCAGTTCGCTGACCCGAGAGCCCATCAAAAAACAATTCCATGATGTTGTTCTTTCATTCTACGAAGAATATATTGTTGAAGAGCAAAACGATGGGAAGAGTGTTGAAGTGAAAAAACTTAAGATCAAAGAAAACGCTTCCACTCAGCAATTAGAGAAACTTGCCGCGATCTTTGAAGGCATCGGCTATTTCAGAGCGGGGGATGTTATTAAAGGCAAACTAACTGGGCTATTCTCATAATGAAAAAACCAGATACTCAGGTATCGGCCTTGCTGGTGCAGAAGCACCAGCTTGAACAAAGCGAGCATCAATTGGGTGACCTTGATGCTGCTCTAGAAGCGCTTAACGCTTTGCAAACTGATACCGAAGCTTCTTTAGATGAAATGATTTTGGCTATGGATGGTGTTCTGGAACACTCAGGTATCACGTTTGATGAGGATATCCACACAACGGTTTCTAGTGAATTCAGCGATTACCTTGAATCCTGTTTGACCACGTCATCGTCCAGTATCAGTAAACTGTCGATGATAGAAACAATAGCGTTCACCAGCGATATGGACTGGGAAACCTATTCCCAGTCCATATCGCAGTATGCCCATAAACACAATATCGATTTAATAGTCGATCCGTTTAGCGCCCTGATGTCTCCAATCCAAAGAATTGCTCTGGAAAAACGTATTCAGGAAGACTTGACCTTAAAGACTGCCCGCTGCGACAAATATGATTACATGATCGCTGGCACCTGTGGCGTTATTGGCGGACTTATCGATATTTTTCTGGTAGGCGTACCTGGAGCAGGAAAACTGACCCAGCTTGCAGATAATGCAGTGGACGGTGCCGTTGAGAAATTCGCTTCAGCCTTTGGATGGAAGGGCAGTTCAGAAGCAAGCGATTCGACAAAAAGCGCTATCGGTTTTCTGGAGAGAAAATTCAAAATCAATTATGACCATCGGCATGGCGGAGATGTTGACGGTTTGTTCAGGATGAACACGAAGAATCACCATATTAAAAGTCTCGCCCACTCCCCGGACTTAGTCGGTTTATTTTTCTCGATCCTGGATCAATTTACCAGTACGGCACATTTTGTGGCAGACGGAAAATTGGTTTCCGTAGATACCGAGACTTTTGAGCTTAAAGGGAATAACGTTGTCTCTAAGGTATTTAGTGGTTTCGTAAACTGGCTGGGCCACCTTTTCTCTGATATGGCAGGTTCTTCCGGTGCAGCAGGGAGAGGCTCCGGTATCCCCATTCCTTTCTTTTCATTACTTCAGTTTATTAATGTGGGTGAATTTGGCCAGCATCGCCAGTCTTTCGCAACCGTCGCCGTCCAGGTTTTTGAGAAAGGGTATGACTTACGGCATGGATTAGCGATGGCGATCCCCGTCATGATTACTGAGTTGCTTGTGCGAATCACCTGGACGGTTAAACAACGTTGCTATCATAAGAAGGACTGGGGTGAATGTATTCCTTCAGCAAATAACCCTGAACTCAGGCGAATGTTGCTTGTGGCGCATGGAACCTTGTGTCTGATGGATGTAGGAGATGCGGCACTTCGTTCAGGAGGCGAAATGATTCAGTTCCTCCTGAGAACGAACCTCATCGGCTGGACGAGGTTTGGAATTCTAGCGATTAAAGAACTCCATGTCTGGTATAAAGCAGGCGGAATTGATGCCAATGCTGTAGATGAATATATGGATCATGAACTTCGGCGAATGCTAAAAGCGGGGTAGCGTTACGGCTTTGTTGAATAACATTACGTTTGGGTGCTTGGCTGTAAAAAGCTAGGCAATGGCGTATCTGTCGACGCAATGCAGAAAAGGCAACTTAATTGCGAAACAGAAATGTTCGGTGAGTTGCTTGACCGTCCTATGGCAGCTAAGTGCCAGAAGTCGACGTTGCTAACATCAGTATGTACTCATCGGCACAGTCCATGTCAGAGCTATTAACTATAGATAAAAATTCAATAATTAATAAAATAAGAACCATCTTTCTAGGTGGTTCTTATTATTAACAATAAATATTACGATTTCAACGAGGGTTAGAATGATTATGTTAATCTAACGCTGACAATCTACTATTTACCATATTGAATTATGGATGAATTTTAATTCATTTTTTATCTTGTTTACTGATAAATTCACAGAGGTTCTGACTCTATTAACAGTCATTGCATCGCCAGGGTTCAAAAGCTCTAGAGGCTTAGACTTTGCACTCGACATTCTGCCACTGCCAAGGAAATCATCAAGAATCACAATATGATTATTAGGATCATTGGTTGTGAAATTACTGATATTCTGACGAATGACTTCCCTTACAGCTTCGATATACATTTTTGTCTGTTGATTTGGTTTGTTTCTGGCACCTGCTACTGTAGACCATCCGCAATGAGTGATGACAACCATTTGAATTTTTGGTGTATGACCATCAGATGGCATTGTTTTTCTGAACTCAGATGTTGGTTTAGTCAATGTATCAATGAGTAATCTCAGTGAGTTAATTGATTGCTGATCCGTACGCACAGGAACAATCAATGCATCTGTAGCATGCCAAGATAAATGCGTCGCTCCGGAGAAGAAAGGTGAGGTATCAATGAGAACTTTTTTTGTCTCTGTCTCAGTCATCTCTCTCTCAATTTCTTTTTTCAATGAAAAAAGAATATTATCAATAACAACCTGCTGAGTTGCCCCAGTAATAGTTCGCGCTTGAGCTAAAGCATTTGCCATTTGGGTAGGTAAAAGGTAAAGCTGACTATCAGATTGAATGAAGTAATTCTGTTTACCAGCGAACCAAGGATTAGTTGATGATATTAATTTTGCCGCACGAGTGGCAAAACCAAGCCCCGGAACAAAATAGGGCATCAACAGATCATTTGCGGTTGTACTGGTTGAAGAAGCATAATTATTATCAAAAAAATAAGACAGATTTCCTTGAGGACAAGTATCAACAATTAGAGCATCATCTGCAAGATAAGAAAGGTTAAAAGCCAGAGACGTCTTGCCAATACCTCCTCGGAGGTTGCACACAGTATATTTGTCAAATTTTGGCAAACTAAGACTACTCACGTTGCCATCAGCAACTTCAAATTGACGTTCTATCAAAGCATTAACATTAGATTCATTAGTCATAACATCACCACTAGTTTTCCACTTTAAAAAATCATATGGAAAACTAATCTAGTTGTCAATCCTTGATTAAATATTAATCCAACTCAATTGTTAATCATTGCCTGCCTGTTTACATATAGACAAGGTGTGACCTGACTCCGTTGACAAGCTATGGCAATGCTAATAATTCCCGTGCCGACTCAATTCGAACTTCCGCTTATCGCTCAAAGCAGACCTTCATCCCATTAAGATTGTCCGCTCTGTGCCAAGAGCGGAATCTGGAACGCCAGAGGTAGCAACGTTTCTTATCAAAGGTGTTGATCACCACAAAAATGACTGTATCCCTGTGATAGCGGATTTCGTCCTTTGTGGAGAAAAGATCAATCTAAACATGAGCATGGGTTAGCGAAAAGTGGCATTAAACGCTTGAACATTTCACCTAACAAGTATACTGTTTATTTATACAGTACTTGCGTGAGGAGCTAGTTATGAAAGTGGAAATCACAATTGAACGCCAAAAAAAATTGCCGGATGGCGCTGTGCCTGCTCTGGAGAAGGAGCTACTGCGGCGATTGGATCAAAACTTTAATAACTGCAGTCTTGTGATTCGTCGGGCCAGCTCTGATAGGTTGACCGTGCTTGGTGGAATGGACGGAGATAAAAAACGTGTAGAGGAAATCCTGCAGGACACCAGGGAAAGCGCTGATGACTGGTTCTGTTAAGTTGAGGTCCAGTGGCTTGCCTGGTTTATTTTGAGGATTTTGCTGTGAGTAAAAAACAAGAAATGCCGAACACCGGCTACGCAATAATCAGATGCGACGATGGTGTGATCGTTGCCCGTCTGACATCCTTTCCTGTATGTGAGCGCGCTTTGATGTACCGGCGCGGCGATACTGTTTCGTTTATGCCTCTGCAGCCGGATGAGATCGTGGGGACTCTCTCTCTTTTTTCACAGATGATTGAAAAGGCTAAGTCTGGAGTTGGTTACCAGGTTCCCCCTGGTTCTGTTACAATCCCGTCATAGGCCTGAACAACCTATACCTGCTGCGTCACGGAGAGAAGCCATGACGCAAACAACCGAAGTATCAAAATCCCACCAGACTGGTGCTCCTTCAACGAGCGCCGGTTTACTCTCGTCTTCGAAACTCACTTTTCGACAGCAGGAAGTTTTCGATCTGCTGGTCGCCTACATCAATCAGCATGGCTACCCACCTACGCTATCTGAGCTGGCCGATATGCTCGGCGTTAGCTCGTCTAATGCTGTCCTGTTGCATCTGCGTGCGTTAGAGAGAAAAAATTTTATAAAACTCTCTCGCCGTGTCTCCAGAGGAATTTCCATCGTCGGGCGAAAGGAGCCTGTGCTCGCCGTGCAGCTGCTGCAGGAAATGATCGCTGAAGAACCCGGTGCGCGTGAAAGAGCGATTGAGTTTTTGCGACTGTTCGGTGATCAGCCATGAAGAAAAGTTGGTTTTTACACGAGCAACTTTCAGAGGCTGAGGCTACAGAGCTGGTGGAGCGATACCGTAAAAATAACTGTGTGGTTGAGAAAAGCTTGTCCAGAGACTTTGCATCGTGGGAGATCCGCGTGCTGTTGCCGGAATCGAAGAAGCCGCCACGGATTGACATGACCTACATACAGAAGATGTGGAGGGACTGATGCGAGCTTTGCTTAACGTGGATATTGCACGCCATCTTGGAATTGTGCTGCTTAAGCCAGGTAGTGAATTAATGCCGTTATTCGGTGCCGGCCGAGTTCTTGTTGAAATACCGCCGGCAAGCATGAAAAAGATACCCAGTGGACGTCTTCCTGATGCCCGGCAGCCGTTGCGGGATGATATGGGGATCAGACCTTTTTTCATGAAGAAGGCAGTTATCACTGCAGCTGGTGGGGTTAGTGCCCTCGAGTCATGGTTGCGTAGGCAGGTTAAAAACTGTCAGTGGACACATTCCGATTACCATCACCATGAGCTCGTCCCGTTTCGCCATTCGACGGGTGTAATAATCGCATGCTGGCACTGTGATAATGAGCTGAAAAACCAAACGGAACAAACCCTCAATCAACTGGTAGGTGTTAACAACGCTGACTGGGTAATCGACACTGCCCGCATCGCGCTTGGTCTGGACGCTCAGCGCTCATTGTCACTGGCGGAGCTATGCTGGTGGGCGGTAGGCGCCGGGATTGGCGATGAAATTACAGAAGAAATGGCGCGCCGATCCCTGCGTATTAAAGACGATGGCATTAAATCGGTTTACAGGGAGAGTGAGATTGTTCCGTCGGTACCGGCCACCAGTATTCTTTCTCCCCGTCTCGAAAAAACAATCAAGCCAACGGCAATAACAACGCCGGGCAAACCTCTGGTTCCTGTGAACGTCGATCCTGTTGCTCCGGCGACACTATTCGCGAGACCTAAGCGGAGCCGATGGTTATCAGCGGACTTTATCTCATGGGTTAAAAAACAGCCGTGTATGTGCTGTGGGCAGCCTGCAGATGATGCACATCATCTTATTGGCTGGGGGCAGGGCGGCGTAGGCACCAAGGCCCACGATATTTTTACGATCCCATTATGCCGCAAGCACCACCGTGCTTTGCACCATGACCCTGCCGCTTTTGAGCGTGAATACGGCACCCAGCCGGTATTGATTATTAAATTGCTGGACCGGGCATACGCGCTCGGCGTTCTGGCGTAGTAAGGAGAGGAACAGAATGACACCACGTCAACGCCGTCTACACCGTGCAGGATTAGAAACTGTGGCCGCCGCCCCGCGCAAAGGCTGGCTGGGCCGATTCACTCCCCTTAATGGCATTCAGTCCGCCTGGATAAAATCTCTGCTTACTGTATGGGGAGAAGGTATGAGAGGAGGTGCGGCCCCGCGCAAACCATCAGGACATTCATGCTGGCGAGGTATGAAGGGTGATCACTGGTCAGATAGAGCATTAGAGCGCTTTACGGCAGCAATCGAGCAGGCAAGGAGTGAAGGCTATCGCGGGCGGCAGGCACTAAGCAGGGCGCATGCCATTTTGTGGCCAAAACCTCCAACTGTCGCCATTGACGCTGCGATCACTGAGGATGATGTTGAATTTGTTGAACGATGTGTACTGGCGATATTTGAAACGGGTGATCCTGTTTATCTCGTTGGCGTTAACTATTACACCACCCGCAAAAAAATCTCAGACATAACACGGGAAATACAGCTGGTGGCTCCATGGTTAACAGACAGTGAGGCCCGGAAAAGAGTGCGCTGGTGCCTTGAAATATTCAGAGCAAAAGCTTTCCTTTCTGTTCATAAGGCGATTCATGCGGATTAGCAAAAAGTGCTATGTTGCCTTTTTGGTATTGAAAATGGGCCAGAAAGTTAGATAATTCCTTCATGCTTGGCAGAGCTGCGCCACTCGGCAGCGACAAAAAGCGACAATCTGAATATAACGAAAACCCCGCCCGTGCGGGGTTTTTGCTTTCCGGCGATACGACAGGGGTATTCGCGAGATGCGCTGCATCAATACCCCTGTCATATCGTCGTATTGCATACGCAATCTCACATGCTTCAGCATTCACTGAGGATTTTTAGTGATTTTTTTGAAGATCTCTAGGGTTTCGGTTGTTAACTGATCATGTTCGCTAAAGTAACTGTCACATGCTGCCTGCTTTTGAGCAGGGGATAGATTAGGGTTGCTTGTTAATTCAGCAGTTTTAGCTGCTATTTCTGCCAAACGTTCAAAAATCTCTGAAATTCTTTGGTTATCAGTAGATAGCATTTTACTTACCTCGTATTTACCTGATATCAGTGAGTGCTACATTGAGTCAGGGCTTCGCAATAGCTTTAAGTATTAGAATGTATAAAATTTAAGTGGGCGCTGTTGGCTTATATTATGGCAGAGGCGCTGGCGGTATGGTCAGATATTGACACTTTGAATGTTTGCATCATAAATTATCGAGGTGGTGAATCCCCCTATGCGGAGGGGCGACCAGTCAGTTACAGAAACCTGTAAATGCAGCGCGGGCCATGCCGACTGGGGCATGCTCACCGGGAGGCACCCGGCACCACACTAATGCCTTAACATAGTGACTATAATGACAAAAGCCTTGCTCTTTTTGTCTGTCAGGTTATGGTTAACGAACGTAACGGTAAAAAAAGAAGGCTTTCCTGGTAAATCGGTAGCTCGGACTATTAGGTGCACCTTCCTTTCGTTACAGCCTTGGTTGCCAACTTTCTTCCCGCTTCTCTAAGCGGGTTTTTTTTGTTCATAATCTAGCCTAAGCACTACTTGGGCTTTTCACATCAGTAATCAGGTCATGGTAATTGGATTACAGCGTGCTGTACTTCACGTTTAATCTCATACGCACAAGATTCGCACCAGACTGCGGTTTTAGCTCAACAGCTTGAGCGCTTTAACGGTAAATTGAACATCACAAGCGAGAGCACTTATAGATTAAGGCAGTTCTTTGTTCCCAAAGGTGGTAGCAAAAAAACAGGGGAATGTTTACGTATCACTACCCCTGCTTCTTGAAAAGTGGATAACCGTTAATATCTTTTTTTGAAAGTTTTTTATATCCGCGTCTTTCTTTGATGTAAGACATCAGTGAACCCACTGCAACTAAAAGAAGAACAACAGCTAACGCTAGCATCATTATGGTTGTCATGTGAGCTTATCCTCTGAAAGACTATGGATATTGTGGTTCGCGTGAGGCGTAGTGTGCGAGTTAAGTGAGAAAATTCCTAACAGTATTTATTTCTTAATTTGATAACAGATATGAAAATTTATTGTTGTTTTTGTAATGATTAAATATGCAGTGATTAATTATTGCCCGCTAGGTTATACAGTTTCCGAAAGATGTATTTTACTGGTTACATTGAATTGACCAGGCGCATATCGTGTAGCTAATGTGGGTGTGTGGTGAATCCCCCTGTGCGGTGGGGCGACCAGTCAATTTTTTCTTTGAGCACACACGCGGGTCTGTTGACTGGGGCAGACTTACCGGGAGGCACCCGGCACCACACATACTGCATAACCCCCTAAAGGCCTTCCATTGCGGCAGGCCTTTTATCTTGCCGATGCCAGAACGTTAATTTTCTGCCAGTAAGCCGAGACCCGTCTAACAGGTATTCATCGGCCGCATTGCCTAATGGGCTTACTTCTCTAATCTATACGAGCGCAGCAGTGGATGCATTACCAGAGATTATGATGATGTAAAGCCTAAGCGGTGGGAAGTTTGTCTTGAGTGAAAATCTTACTACAGTGAGGGCACATCAGCGCAGAGCCTTTCTGGACTCGGGTGTAACTATGTTCTGATTGGTTGGTGCAGCTAGGGCAGGTACATTTGATGAGGTAGTTGCGATTGTTTTTTGAGTTTTTGCGTTGTTGCATATGATATTTCCTAATGAATGGTCCGCAACAATACACTATCCCCGGGCACATAGCTCGCGTTGAATTATCTAGCCACCTATTCAGGGTGGTTTTTTCATTTTCAGGTACCTGGAATCATCATTGATAAGATTTCCTCCTGCCGGTCCTGAACCTTATCAAACACAAAGCACCCCGTTAACCCGGAGGTGAACCTATGGCAAAGCATATGCAAGACAAAGAAAGCATGGCCGGAATCACCTGGCTGGCTCTGCTGATCATTGCTGGTTGGGGCGGCCTTGTCCGATTCCTGATGGATGTGAAGCAGGGCAAAGCAAAATGGAGCTGGATAAATGCTTTTGCGCAAATTGTGGTTTCGGCTTTTACCGGGGTCATTGGTGGGCTCATCAGCATTGAAAGTGGCCTGAGTATTTACATGATACTGGCCACTGCCGGTGTCAGTGGTGCTATGGGTTCCGTAGCGCTTACATATTTCTGGGAACGAATCACCGGAATGAAAGCACAATGAAAGTAGACCAAATTATTGAAGGCATCCTCGGAAAAGAAGGTGGGTATGTCGATCACCCTTCTGATAAAGGCGGGCCAACCCGCTGGGGCATCACACAGACCACAGCTCGCGCGCATGGCTACACCGGTGATATGCGAGAGCTGCCTAGGGAAACAGCAAAGCAAATCCTGCTGAGTGATTACTGGATCGGACCCCGGTTTGACCAGGTGGCAAGTTTATCTACGTTACTGGCAGATGAGCTTTGCGACACTGGGGTGAACATGGGGCCATCGGTTGCAAGTAAGTTTTTCCAGCGCTGGCTCACTGCCCTGAATATGCGCGGGAAGCTGTATCCCGATCTGAGCCCGGATGGAGCCATTGGTCCCCGAACCATCACCGCGCTTAAGGGATATCTTTCTGCCCGCGGAAAAGAAGGCGAGCAGGTGCTGCTTAGAGCACTGAACTGCAGCCAGGGGGCCAGATACCTCGAACTGGCGGAGGGCCGCGAAGCCAACGAGGATTTTCTTTACGGTTGGGTTAAGGAGCGTGTGTTGTGAAGATGATAATTTTCGCTTTGCTCGTGCTGGTGGCTGTGCTCGTTCTGTTACTTCTACGCAAATATACTCGGCTGGAGTTCGTTGGCCATGCCAGCCTGCTGCAGAAAACGTGGTCTGTAAAACTGGGGGCTATCGGTGCGCTGGTTGGCGTGTGGGCGCAGTCGTTCCCAGATGCTGCCCTGCGCGCTTGGACCATTCTACCGCCGGACCTCAAAAACATCCTCCCCCCAAACATCGTTGCACTAATTAGCCCAGCGCTGGTAGTACTGGCGGTGCTATCGCAATACGTAAGCCAGCCAGCATTGAAAGATAAGGCTGACGAACTGAAGGAGCCGCAGCAATGAGCTTCGAAATTATTGCAGGTCTTGTGGTTGTTATTCTGGGCGCTATCGCTGGCGCGTTCTGCATCGGCCATGCTCGCGGAACCAGTAAGGCAGAAGCCAAAGCTGATCAGCAGCGTACCGAAGAAAACGCAGCCGCAAGCGTCGCAGCGGCAGAACGTAAGGCGGAAGCTACGAAAGAGGCCAGTAATGTTGAAGAGAGCGTTAAGCGTATGGCTAATGACGATGTTGATCGGGAGCTGCGTAAGTACTTCACCCGCCCCGGTAGTCGTTGATACAGCCTGCTACTGGGTTCGCATTATCTACCTGACCGATCATGATATCGATGTGCTGGATAAGCAGACAAAGCGCGACATTCTGACGCACAACAAATCAGCGCAGGCTAACTGTCCGCATTTAACAGAAAAGGGTTCGAAATTAGCGAAGCTAAACCGCAGGTCGGCAACACCATAAAGGGATATCGCACTTTAACTCCCGGCGACATTGACCGGATGAATCGCCTTAAGGACGTCAGCCGTCATTTTTGCAGTCTGCTGGATAACAGAACTGATGCTTACCCCTGATTCATTAGTGTCTTCATGCTAATCATATGCTTTTTGTGATAGAAGTGGCCAAATTCGTTAAATGCAGTAAAATGCTGTGCGCTATAATTCAGCGACGGAGTATGAGGGGGGAAGTTATGAGAGATCAAGATGTTAGGGCTGCGGTTCATCAGAAGCTTCTTAAAGAGTCGCATTTAGATCCTGATTGTCTTGTGATCGATGAGTTTTCCATATCCCTTGGTGCCAGCAGAGCAGATATAGCGGTAGTTAACGGCGTTCTTCACGGTTATGAACTGAAAAGTGAATATGATTCTTTGGAACGGTTGCCGCTACAAATCAAGCATTATTCTGCCGTTATGGACAAGGTTACTCTCGTTGTAGCAGATAAGCATCTGGACGGAGCGCTTGAGTTAATACCTAGCTGGTGGGGGGTGAAGACCGTATCAGTAGGGCCAAAGGGGGCGATTCGCATCAAGCATATGCGTGCCGAAAAGCTCAATCGGAATTACGATTCCTTGATGCTCGCTCAGTTGTTATGGAGAGATGAGTGTATTGACGTTCTAGAGCGTTGGGGCCGTTCTAAAGGTTTTAAAAGCAAGCCCCGATTTGAGTTATGGAATGTCGTCGCCGATTTTATACCCGTTGCAGATCTTCGACTTGAAGTCAGAACTGCATTAAAGAATCGGATCGACTGGAAGGTTAGGGTCTAGCCGGAATAGACTGTGACAATAGATTTAACTGTCTAACAACCAGCGTAAGATGGTGTATATGGGCTACTTTACGCCAATCTTTAGAACCCCCTGATTTATTAATACCAGCAGCCCTATCGTATATGTACTGGTCTCCCAAACTGAAGCCTGGGCCAAATGCTTGGTATTCAGCCGAATTGACTAGGATAGAACAAAGATTTTTAGTTTGGCTCCACCCATTTCCCTTAACTGCTGTACCTTTTACAAAAATCCATGAAGTATCATTCGAATATCTTACTGCAACATATTGAGACATGAATCGTGGATCTACGCTCGTTATGGTAGCACTTGCTGTTGGATAATCACTGAAACACGGTGTCCTGCCATTGATAGAATTTTTCACTACATATAACCAGAGATCGTATTCGTGTCGTGGAATATGATGGACTACATGCTGAGGAATTCCCGTCTGCGAGCTGGGGTAAGAGGTTGAAGATAAGATTAATGTTCTCCAAGGTGCTTGTCCTGAAAGAGAACTAATAACGGCTAAGGCTTGTTGTTTTAAGCTATCATTAGCACTTTGGATATCGCCATAATCTACAATGATGTCAATCAAGTTAGGAGGAAGGTTTAACTGATTTAGCAAGTGTGCAAACAAGTGCCATGTTTGGGGGCTAAGTGAAATAGCAACACCATTAGATATGTTTCGCTGAACAGCATGTATGTAGTTTGCAGTGGATGCAGGAGAAACAACTGGCACAATTTCCTTTCCGTACGCCCTGGCGTCGTTAATGCACATATCTAAAGGATGATTGCGACTTGAACCATGTTTATCCAGATACTTCAGGTCTAACAAAACTGGACGTATAGGAGTCCAGGATGCTGCGAGATTAGCACCGAAGTCAGATAAATAGCTGCTTAACGATTTTTTATAACAGTCATTTTCGTAGTCCCAGTCAATATCAAGAATGGTGAGGATAGGGGTGAAACCAGAGATTATTGTCTGATCTAACTGCATCAGAGATTCATACTCAGCAGGTTTCCATCTTAGCTGTGGGTAGTAATGATGAAGACTCATTAAAGCTCCTTTTTTTGGAAATTTTAACGTAAAGCAGGGATTGCAAGAATTTTATACCTCTGAAAATGCCAGTAAAAATTGAGCTAAATCTAAGTTTATAAAGTTGCTTGTTAAGTGAAAGAGATGATGTATCAGAAATTTATATGACCCGCTCCCCGTTGATTAATACACCACGATAAGCGGGGCTTTTTTATTCGCAAAAGGTACCGCGATGAAGAACTTAAAAATTGCATACGTAGACGAGAAGCTGGTGGCGATTGAGTGTGACGGTTTGTCATGCACATCGCTGCCAGTTTCAGATTCTCCCCTCGACAGTACCGCTTTAACTCTCCCTCAATTCATGCTCAAGGATGTCTATGCCACCACGAGCTAAACGACCTTGCCGGCACAGAGGATGCGCGGCTGTGACGAATGATGTCAGTGGGTATTGTGAGATCCACCGGCAGCAACATGCTGGCGACGGCTGGCGCAACTACCAGGGTGGGAAAAGCCGGCATGAAAGGGGCTACGGTCACTTCTGGGTAATCCTTCGAGCCAGAATCCTCCAGCGCGATAAATATCTATGCCAAAACTGCCGGAGTCATGGCATCGCCACGAAAGCCACAAGTGTCGACCACATTATTCCCAAAGCTCATGGCGGTACCGACGACGATTCCAATCTGGAGTCGTTGTGCTGGTCCTGCCATAGAGCGAAAACAGCAACAGAGAGAACCCGATGAAGAGTTTTAAAATTGAATACATTGGTGGCGTTTTGACCGTTCTGGAGACGGATGGTCAGTCACGAATGAATGAAGCCGTGCATGGCATCCATTTTGAGCATGTCCAGGGAGGCCGCCCACTGCTGAAACTGACTATTGCGCATGATATTGCACCGACACCGGCTGCTGAGTCGGCTCCGGAACCTTTAGAGGGTGAGTTGGTACATGAGCAACAATCTCCGCCTCACGGCGGTCGCCGTTCCCGCCGTCGTCGTGGAGGTAAGCAATGATGTATCAACGCACGGATCTGACGCTTTCCATGTTCTATGCATCCAGCGCTGATGCAGACGGGAACAAAGTGGCTACGTTGACGATGCAGGTAATTGCGGCAGAGGCTGGAGCCGTCCAGACCAGCCAGCTGCGATGTATCACCGATAGCGCAAAGAAAAAAACGTATAGCGTAGGTGAACAATCAGTCAGTAATGGTTCCGATCCGTTGCTGGTCGCGATTGAGAATTACTGGCGTCAGAGTACGGATGTCGTCGTTAAAGGATTGATCGCCGAGGTGACCGACTTCATCGCAGGGAACATCAACTCAGTCAGCACCTGGATCGGTCAGTTTGGGATGAAGGTGTTCGAGAACCAGCCATTAGATGAACGGCTACCAGAAAGCGTACTGCAGGCCGATGGAGGATCTGCTACCGCGACAGGATCCTGACCGCCGGTATAACAACTGGTGTTCATTGAACGTCTGAGATATGCCGGCCCACGCAATGCGAACCGTATTCGCCACCGGAGTAGCAGGAATGACGACCTCCATCTCGACTGAGGCAGCTGCAGCCAGGGGGTAGGGGGGAGCAAATCCCTGACCCCTTTCGCGCTTCGGGACTGCCCGTTGAAGTCTATTTTTACACGCCAGAAATAAGAAACTTTTTTCCGGAAGGTTTCATCTATCAAAGGAACGTTTATGGCCGGAGGAATTCGATCGTCCGGTGGTGGCCGAAAACCCACTTTACCCACCGGGCAAAAAAGCAAATTAACACGTATTGCGCCTCCCGCTGAGTTAATGGGGGAGGCGGCAATAAGAATGTGGAAGACGCAAAGCAAAATACTCATCGACCGAGGGGTGTTTGAGTTGGAGGACGCACCTTTGTTGCTGGCTTACTGCAATGCTTTTCATCTGATGCTCGAAGCCGAAAAAATGCTGGCCAGCGGACTGACCTCAGAAAGTGAAATGGGGGGGCTGAAAAAACACCCTGCAGTTAATGTCCGGAATGACTCGGTTTCCCAGCTTGCCCGCCTGGGCTCTCTGTTGGGGTTAGATCCGCTCAGTCGTCTTCGCATGACCAGCGGACAAAAGGATCCGGACGATGACGGGAATGAATTCGATGAGTTTGACTGATGGCAACCTATCCGAACGTCAATGCAGCGAACCAGTATGCGCGGGATATCGTTGGCGGGAAGATTCTGGCGTGTCAGTTAACGGTACTTGCCTGTCAGCGACATCTGGACGACCTCGAACGAGCAAAGGATCCCCACTGGCCCTACCGCTTCGATAAAAACAAAGCAGAACGATTTCTTCGTTTTGCCCAGAAAATGCCTCATACCTCAGGGGAATGGGCCCGGCGTAAACTCCGGATTGAATTTGAAGCCTGGCAGAAGTTCGCTCTTGGCGTACCGTTTGGATGGGTACACAAGAAGACAGGCCTGCGTCGTTTCTCTGAAATCTATATCGAGGTGCCCAGGAAGAACGGGAAATCCGCTATTGCCGCTGCTGTAGGAAATTATATGTTTTGTGCAGATGGCGAGCATGGTGCAGAAGTCTATTGCGGCGCCACGACTGAAAAACAGGCATGGAAGGTATTTTCTCCGGCGCTGCAAATGGTGAAAAAGCTGCCGGCATTGCGGCAAAAATTCTCGATAAAACCCTGGGCAAAAAAAATGACGCGCCCTGACGGTTCGGTTTTTGCGCCTGTGATCGGTGACCCGGGGGATGGTGATTCGCCATCATGCGCCATCATTGATGAATATCACGAACATACTACTGATGCGCTTTACACTACCATGACCACCGGTATGGGGGCTCGTGAACAACCGATGACACTGATCATCACCACCGCCGGCTATGACATTACATCCCCTTGCTATGAAAAGCGTACTCAGGTTGTCGAGATCCTGCGGAGAACCCGTAATGGCGAGGAAAATGAAACCATATTTGGGCTGATTTATGGCCTTGATGACGATGATGACTGGACGACTCCTGAGGCATTAATCAAGGCAAACCCCAACTATGGCATTTCGGTAAAAGCAGATTTTCTCCGGGCTAAACAATTATTGGGTATGTCGACGCCCGGGCAGACAAACAAGATTCTGACCAAGCATTTCAATCGCTGGGTAAGCGCAAAATCAGCTTATTACGACCTGAGAAAATGGATGGATGCAGCCGATAAAAACCTTAAGTTGTCAGATTTTGAAGGGGAAGAATGCTGGCTGGGTATCGATCTGGCCTCGAAAGTTGACCTCAATGCCGTGGTTCCAGTTTTTCGTCGTGAAATAGACGGAATAACACATTTTTACTGTGTTTCTCCTCTGTTCTGGGCACCCGAAGAAACCATTTACTCGCAGGAGACCGCGCTGAAAAGTACCGCAGAACGTTATCAGTCCTTTGTCCGGCAGGGTAAGTTGATCCCGACCGATGGTGGTGAAGTTGATTACAGGCTGATATTTGAAACGATCCTGAAGCTGCGGAATACCGTAAAAATTGCCCAATGCCCCATTGATCCTTATGGCGCGACTTCATTACGTCACATGCTTGAGGAAGAGGGGCTTGAGCCTGTCGAGATAAGACAAAATTTTACCCACATGAGTGATCCTATGAGAGAGATTGAGGCTGCGCTCATCTCGGGGAGATTTCATCATGACGGACACCCCGTCATGAACTGGTGTATTTCCAATATCGTCGGCCAGTACCTTCCCGGAAGTGACGATATTGTGCGTCCCGGGAAAGAAGGGCGGCAGAATAAGATAGATGGTGCGGTTGGTTTAATGATGGGGCTGGGGCGCGCCATGCTTAACAGTTCAGTGATGACATCCGTATACGATGAGGAAGATATAGCATGCTAATTTCAGTTCTGAGTTTTATTGTCGGCCTCACTGGTGCTGGATTGTTATCCGCAGGTGCCTGGCTTATTTCTCCATCAGTGGGATTGATAACAGGAGGGATTATTTGTCTGGGCTGGTCATATATGACAACCCGGGCCTTTTCCTCCGGCGTCAGCAATGGCGGAGGTAAATAATGTTCCTACCCCAGATGTTCAGGGGCCGACAATACTCGGGTAATAGCTTCTGGGAAGCTATGCTGGGCGGGGTTCGTTCAAGCCAGAGCAAAACTGGCATCATAATCACGCCGGAAACCGCTCTGGGACTTTCAGCGGTCCGGGCCTGTGTCACCCTCCTGGCTGAGTCCGTCGCGCAGCTGCCGTGCGAACTTTACCGGCGGGATAAAAATGGCGGGCGCCAGCGTGCGACGGACCACCCGGTTTATGACCTGATTCATTCCCAGCCCAACAGAAAAGACACCTCATTCGAGTATTTCGAGCAGCAGCAGGGGTTGCTGGGGCTGGAGGGAAATTGCTACTCGATCATCGAACGGGACGGAAAAGGCTACCCGAAAGAGCTGATCCCCATTAACCCGAAAAAGGTCATTGTGCTGAAAGGGCCGGACGGTATGCCGTATTACGAACTCCCGGAAGTCGGTGAAATTTTGCCGATGCGCATGATGCACCATGTGAAGGTCTTTTCTCTGGATGGCTATATCGGCAGTTCCCCCATTCAGACGAACGCCGATGTCTTGGGGCTGAATCTGGCCGTTGAGGAGCATGCGGCAGCGACATTTCGGCGCGGGACAACGATGAGCGGGGTGATAGAGCGACCGAAAGAGGCTGCGACCATTAAAAGCCAGGATGCTATTGATCGCCTGCTGGCGAAATGGACCGAGCGCCATTCCGGTATTCACAATATGTTCTCTGTGGCACTGCTGCAGGAGGGCATGAGCTACAAACAACTGTCGCAGGATAACGAAAAGGCGCAGCTGCTACAGTCGCGGCAGTGGGGCGTGGAAGAGGTCTGCCGGCTCTATAAAATCCCGCCACATATGGTGCAGATGCTGGCGAAAGCGACCAACAACAACATCGAGCACCAGGGCCTACAGTTCGTGATGTATACGCTGCTGGCCTGGCTGAAACGCCATGAGGGTGCATTGCAGCGCGATCTGCTTCTGCCCAGCGAACGCCGCGATTTGTACATCGAGTTCAACGTTTCCGGGCTGCTGCGAGGCGACCAGAAGTCACGCTATGAATCGTATGCGCTGGGCCGCCAGTGGGGATGGCTATCCACTAACGATATCCGGCGTATGGAGAATCTGCCGCCAATTGCCGGCGGGGACAAATACCTGACGCCGCTCAATATGGTCGACAGCGCGCAGATCCTTCCTGGCGATAAGTCGCCGACAGCAAAACAGCTGGCCGAAATCGAAACCCTTCTGGCCAGAGCCTGATTATTTCCCGCCGCGCGGGATGACCTGGAAGACAACATGACAACGAAATTAATTAACCTGCCGCACCTGGCAGATATGGTCTTTGGTGTGCCGCATTACGTGACGCGGCAAACAATGGACTCCGTGAAAGCGGTGCTCATCCCCCGTATTCATGGGATCACCGAAGATGCCGTCATTCAGATGGCGCTGAATCCGGGTAAATCACCTGCTGCTGAGCAGGTCCAGCCCACCGGCGGGGTGGCGGTGATCCCCGTTCACGGCATTCTTGTTCCACGCCGGGGGCAGATTACGGCGATGTGCTCCGAGCTGACCAGCTACGAGCGGATCCGCGGGCAGTTGCAGGCGGCGTTAAACGACCCCTCAATCAGCGAAATCGTTCTGGATATTAACTCCGGCGGCGGCGCAGCGGTGGGGTGCAAGGAGCTGGCCGATTACATTTATCAGTCTCGCGACACGAAACCCATCACGGCGATTGTGAACTACAGCGCGTATTCCGCCGCGTATTTCATCGCATCGGCCTGCAGCAAAATCATCGTCAGCCAGACCAGTGGCGTGGGGTCGATTGGTGTGATCATGGAGCACCTAGATACGTCGAAGATGGAAGAAAAAATGGGGCTGACGTTCACCACCATTTACCGGGGAGATAACAAAAATAACGGCACCCAACATGAACCACTGAGTGAAGAGTCGCTGGGTATGTTCCAGGGCATGATCGACGAAATGTACGAGACGTTTACGGGGTCGGTGGCCGAATATCGCGGCCTGAAGCAGCAGGCCGTCATTGATACGCAGGCGGGGCTGTATTTTGGCCCTGGCGCGGTGTCTGCCGGCCTGGCGGATGAAGTCTCTGACCCCCACGCGGCGATCAATGCTATCGCGGCAAAGTATCAGCAACCCCGTCAAAAAACCTCCATTCAGATGCAGGCAGCCGCGATGGACCTGCAAACCAAAATGTAACCCGGCGCAAACACAAACCGCGTCACCTTAAGCAGCCAGCAGGCTGCTTTTTTTATGTCTAAAAAGAGAGAAATCAAATGCCACAGATTGAAGAATTGCGTCGTCAGCGTGCGGGTATCAACGAACAGGTTCAGGCCCTGGCAACCATTGACGCCAGCGGCAGCACGCTGACTGCGGAGCAGCTGACGGAGTTTGCGAACCTGCAGCAGCAGTTCACTGATATCAGCGCCAAAATTGAACGCCTGGAAGCCGCCGAACGTGCTGCGGCGCTGGTCGCAAAACCCGTGAAAGCGACTCAGCAGGCCCCCGGCATTATTGTTAAGCAGGAGCCTAAACAGTACACCGGTGCTGGCATGACCCGACTGGTTATGTCTGTCGCCGCAGGCGCAGGGAATCTGCAGGACGCGGCAAAATTCGCTTCAGAAGAGCTGAATGACCAGTCCGTATCGATGGCCATTTCCACCGCAGCGGCGTCCGGTGGTGTGCTTATTCCGCAGAACCTCCACAGTGAGGTGATCGAGCTACTGAGCGACCGAACCATCGTCCGCAAGCTGGGTGCCCGTCCCGTTCCGCTGCCTAACGGTAATATGACGCTACCACGCGTGGCCGGTGGAGCAACGGCAAGCTACACAGGAGAAAACAAAGACGCCAAGACATCAGAAACACGCTTTGATGATGTAAAACTTACGGCGAAAACTCTGATTGCGATGGTGCCTATTTCCAATGCACTGATTGGCCGCGCCGGATTCAACGTCGAGCAGCTGGTCCTGCAGGATATTCTGACCGCCATCTCAGTGCGTGAGGATAAAGCCTTTATGCGCGATGACGGTACCGGCGATACACCGATTGGTATGAAGGCGCGCGCGACGCAGTGGAACCGCCTGCTGCCGTGGGAAGCTGATGCAGCGATCAACCTGAACACAGTTGACGAGTACCTGGACAAGATCATTTTGATGGCGATGGACGGCAACAGCAATATGATCAGCAGCGGCTGGGGCATGTCGAACCGTACCTATATGAAGTTGTTTGGGCTGCGTGACGGCAACGGCAACAAAGTCTATCCGGAAATGGCTCAGGGATTACTTAAAGGATATCCGGTTCAGCGTACCAGCGCGATCCCTGCGAATCTGGGGACCGGGGGTAAGGAGACTGAGATTTACTTTGCTGACTTCAATGATGTGGTTATCGCTGAAGACGGCAATATGAAAGTCGACTTCTCGAAGGAAGCCTCTTACATCGATGCCGATGGCACCCTGGTATCTGCGTTTTCCCGTAACCAGTCGCTAATCCGCGTTGTTACTGAGCATGATATTGGCTTCCGTCATCCGGAAGGCCTGGTGCTGGGTACCGGCGTCCTGTTCTAACCCATCCCTCAGTAAATACGGCCCGCATATGCGGGCTTTTCCCTTTCAGGAGAATGTTATGGCTGCGAAAAATAAAGCAGTGGAGCCGGAAGAAACAGGCACACAGGACAACCATGCGACCGTGGTCGCACAGGCAGAGCGTAAATCCGTTGTGTTCCTTGGGCCGCACCACCGTTATTCCCGTGGAGATATCGCGTGCTTTGAAGGATCGCGCGCCGAAGAACTGGTTAAGCGGCGTATCGCGGTATGGCCGGAGGATGCCGAACGTGCGCTGAAACCGAAGCCGGGAGACAGCGATTTTGATACTGACATTGGATGATGTGAAAACCCAGCTACGCCTGGAACTGGACTTCACGGAGCATGATGCCATGCTCACGCAAATGGTGAACGCCGCGCAGCGGAGCATCGAGCGTGATTACTACTGCAAGCTGGTCACCAGTGATGAAGAGCTGCAGGCGCTCCCGGAGACCGTCCGCGGATTCATCGCGGATGAAGATATCCGGCTGGCTATTCAGTTTCTGGTCAGCGATGCGTATCTGAATGGCCATACCGGACAGTGGCTGGAAACCGATGCGGTGAGGCATCTTCTTTTCCCCCTGCAGGAGCATACGCTATGAGCCTGAAACCGGGTGATATGAACTGTCGCATTGCAATTAGCTACGTTCAGTCCGGTCGTGGGCCGCTGGGCGAACCGCTACCGGAAAAGCAGGTTGAATCGGGAAAAGCGTGGGCAAAACGGGAGCTGGTATCGGGGCGAAAAGTCCGCACGCTGGATCAGCAGCAGGTGGTGGAAACCTGCCTGTTCACGGTCTATCCGGGTGTGCTGGTTGATATTGACTGGAAAATCACGACGAAAAATCTGGTTTATACCGTCCGGAATATCGACCGCAAAACAGACCGGATCATTATCACGGGGGAGGCTGACGGGCGGCATGATAGAGCTGGCGATTAAGGGTGCGCTGGAGCGCATCACCGGCATGAATGCGTATCCGCTTTTACTGCCGGACACAGTCCAGGAAGGTGCGACCTTTCAGCGTATCTCTGACCCGGAAATGGTCTCGGGAATGTTGCGAACGGGGATCGTATCTGCCCGTATCCAGGTGAATCTGTACCGTCTCGATGATTACACCTCACTGCTGCAGCTGGATAAAAAAATCTGGACGGAACTGAAGTCCGTCGTTCATGGCCAGCTGGAGGGTATCCCGGTTCAGTATGTGGAGCGAGGCGGTATCCATCAGGATAAAAACCAGCTGACGAATCGTCGCATTCAGTATCGCCTGACCCGCGATTTCATCATTCACTACGTGGAGGACTCCTCGTGATCCGAATGGAAGTTAAAGGGCTGGATGAGCTGGAGCGGCAGTTAATGGCCCTGGGCGAAAAAGTGGCGACGAAGGTATTGCGGGATGCCGGGCGCGAAGCGCTAAAGGTCGTCGAGGAAGATATGAAGCAGCATGCCGGCTTTGACGAAACGTCTGCCGGGCCGCACATGCGGGACTCAATCAAAATCCGCTCTTCCACCCGCAAGGGTAAAGGGAACGCGGTTGTAACGCTCCGTGTTGGCCCCAGCAAGCAGCACCATATGAAGGCGCTGGCGCAGGAGTTTGGCACGGTTAAACAGGTTGCAGACCCCTTTATCCGACCCGCCCTGGATTACAACCTCCAGACCGTTTTGCGCGTGTTAACCGTGGAAATCCGAAACGGCATTGAAAACAGGTAGCATCCGCTGCCGTATAAAAAGAGAGAGAAACATGGCTGATAAAACTTCGCCTGAATATGCGATGTTGCCGGCGGGCACCATTGTGAAATACGGGGAGCCTGGCGCTGCCACGTCAGCGCTGAAACCGCTGATTAACTGTAAAGCGCTGGGTGCAATGGGGCAGACGGGGGGCTTTGTCGACTGCACCACGTTACTGGATAAGCAGAAACAGTCCATCAGCGATCTGCCTGACGGGCCTGAAAAGTCGCTGGGCTTCATTGATGATCCGGGCAATACCGATTTTGCCGCGCTGCTGAACGCAGCAGAGGCCCGCAAGACCATCCAGTTATACGTCGAATTACCCAACAAGCGAACAGCGACGATGCTCCTGGCGCTGTCCGGGTGGCAGATGAATGAAATCGCCGCTCCGGCGAATGAGGTCATCCAGATCACTGTTCAGGGTAAACAGAACAAGATCACCTGGGGAACCGTCGCTGTCTCCGGCGGCGCCTGATTAACTTAACCTGTAAACAGCCACCTTCGGGTGGCTTTTTATTTTTAAGGACTACCTGTGAAAGATAAAGATTACCTGTCCACGCTGAAATCCGCGTTGCTTAAATCGGAGCCAACCGTCATTAAAACCGAGTTATTTGGCGCCACCGTATTCATCCGCCGCCTGACCGGGGATTACCTCATCAGCTACGAAGAGAAAATGGCTGAAACCGCAAAAGCTGGCGCAGCGCGCGAGGCATCGGAGCAAGTCATTCAGATCGTCATCGATGCACTGGTTCAGCCGGATGGAACGGCCATTCCGGATGAATTTAAACCCACGGCAGCCGAGCTGCTGAAGGCCCATGAAAACCCCGAACTGCTGGCCGCTGTGGAAAAAGTGAAGCAACACGCAATCGGCAAGCTGGAGGAAGCGGAAAAAAACTGAGTGACTCGCCCTGGCTGGAGCTGATCTTCTGGCTGGCCGACCGCTGGGGCGAGCCTGACCCATCCAAAATTGCCGCATTGCCGGCCAACACTCTGTACCACTGGCGAGCCTACTTCCTGAAACAAGGCACTTTCCGCCGTCCTGGCGATGAAAACGCGCCACCTACCGAAACCATACCTGCGCCATCCCGGGTCGATGATGAATGCGCGGCAGTCATGAGGGCATTAATGTAATGGCAGACGTCGCATCTTTAGCGGTCGGGCTGCACCTGAACGCAGCCAGTTTTAAATCCCAGCTGCTGGGAGCGTATGGCGATGCGGAGAACCAGTCACGACGGTTCAACCGTAATGCCCAGGCGGACGCGAAAAAGACGGAGGACGCCTATAAAAAGGTCGGTCTGTCGATATCCGGGATGGCCAGCCGGCTGGCGGGGCTGGCAGGAGCCGGCCTTTCCATCGGCACGATCGTCACCACGTCCAGACAATATGGACAGGCATTATCAGACCTGCAGGCCATCACCGGTGCGACTGCTGCTGAAATGAAAGCGCTGGATCTGGCTGCGCAGGAAATGGGGCGCACGACAGAGTACAGCGCCAGCCAGGCCGCCGAGGCGTTAAAGCTGATGGCGTCGGCTAAACCGGAGCTTTTAAAAACGTCCGATGGACTGCAGAAGGCTACGAACAGCGCGCTTATCCTGGCGCAGGCCGCCGGCACAACGCTGCCCGATGCGACCAGAACGCTGGCGCTCTCCTTAAACCAGTACGGGGCGAGCGCGCAGGAGGCGGATCGTTATATCAACGTGCTGGCCGCCGGCGCGAAGTACGGGTCGTCGGAGATTGTGGATACAGCGGCCGCCATTAAAAATGGTGGCGTCGCAGCCGCACAGGCCGGCGTTGGTTTTGAGCAGCTGAATGCCGCGATTCAGGTGCTGGCAGAGCGTGAAATTAAAGGCGGTGAAGCCGGCACGGCGCTGCGTAACGTCATCCTGAATCTGGAAAAGGGCACGGACAAGAGCCTCAAGCCGTCCGTGGTTGGTCTCAGCCAGGCGCTGACCAATCTTTCCGGGAAAAATCTCTCCACGGCCCAGGCCGTAAAACTGTTTGGCGTGGAGAACCTGAATGCGGCGTCTATCCTGGTCCAGAACCGTTCAAAGCTTGATGAACTGACCGCTTCCCTGACCGGTACCAAAACGGCGCATGAGCAGGCATCCATCAGGGTTAACAACCTGAACGGCGATTTGCTGGGGCTGAGCAGTGCGTTTGAAGGGATGGTCATTAAGATCGGCCAGAGCAGTAACGGGCCACTCCGCAGCGGGATTCAGGTTGCCACGGAGGCACTGAACAGCCTGGCAGACAATTTCAACACCGTCTCCAGCGTGGCGCTTTACAGCCTGATCCCCGTGTTATCCACGAAACTGACTGCAGGGCTGCGGGAGAATATCGCGGCCTGGCGGGAAAGCCAGGCGGCGGTAAAAGCGCGGGCGCAGGCTGATGCGGATATTGCCCGCAAAACGCTGGATTCGACAGCGGCCATCCTGAAACAGAACGACGCTGAGTTTGGCCACTACCGGCAGATGGAGCGGACGGCTAAACAGTACGGGATGAATATAAGTTACCAGGATGAGTTTACCCGCCTCATCCGACAGGAAACTGAGCAAACCAATCTGGCCAGCCAGGCGAAACTGAAACTGGCAGCGGCAAACCGGCAATTGTCGATATCAGCCCGTGCGGCCTCCGTTGCGGTGGGCCTGGCAAGAGGCGCCCTGGCTTTTGTTGGTGGTCCGGTTGGCGCGGCGACGCTGGCTGGCTCTGCATTACTGTATTTCCATCAACAAGCAAAAGAAGCCCGGCAATCGGCCATTGATTTAAAAGATGCCGTAGTGGAAACCAGTGAAGCGCTGATGCGCCTCTCGCTTAACCAGTTAAATGTGAAGCAGTTCGACCTGGAGGATAAGTACGAAAACCAGGTCGTGCAGCGTAACCAGCTGATAAAAGAGATTCAGGATGCCGACAGTCGTATCGACAGCCTGAAAGGGTTTGACCCCTTCGGCCAGCTGGAAGGGGTGACAAAAGACCAGACGCGGGCGCGGGCGGATCTCGATAGCGTTAACGAGGGACTCCGCAAAACCGAGGAAAACATTAAGCGTGTCAGTGATGCAAAAACACTAGCTCAGCTGGGTTTATCGGGAAAAATAACCTCCCTTACGGACGATCTGAAAGGAGCGTTAAGCACGCCCCCCAAAGAGACCGGAGATGGAAATCCCTGGGGCGGCGATGGCGGTACCGGCACGGGGAAAGGCAGTAAGTCCCAGGTCGACCAGTTCAAAACGCTGCGGCAGCAAATTGAAGAAGCCCATGCATCCAGCCTGGCCAGAATTAACCTGCAGGAAAAGGACAGCAACAGGGAGCTGCAGGAAGCGGCGAAGAAAAATGGCGCCAGTGATGCTGACCTGCAGCGCGCGCTGTTAATGAATGCAGAGAACTACCAGAAACAGCGACTGGATCTGGCCGCGCAGTATTCCCCCGCCCAGGAAACCCTGCGAAAAGAGCAGGAAGCCAGCCGGGACCTGGCTGAGCTTTTCAAAGCCCGCCTTCTTGATGAAAAAGAGTACCAGGCCGCACGAATAACGCTGGCCAGAGATACTGCGAAAGAGCTGCTGCAGGCGCATGCCGATGAAATCGCTGCGCCGGCACTGGATATCGCCGGCGAAGTTGATCCACTGGTCTCGCTGCGCAATCAGCTTGCGCAGCGGCAGGCATTGCTGCAGGCGTACTACCAGGGCAGCGCGATCAGCAAAGAACAGTACGAAATGCTTATGCAGAAGGCGACGAAAGAATCCGCCGATGCGCAGTATCAGACGTCACTGGAGTTATACCGATCACAGGGAGAATTCCAGAGCCTGGCCGTCGGGTTATTTGAAACGGCCCATGAGCGCTCAAGCAACTTCCTGACGAGCATGCTGACGCGGACGAGAAGCTTTAAGGAGAACATGGCTGACCTGTTTTCCTCGCTCACGCAGTCGATCATAAAAAACCTCGTTGATATGGCCGCTCAGGCGCTGGTCACCAGTTCCGTCATGCAAACCATTATGGGCGTGGTGGGCGTCGGGACCAGCGTTGTCACGGGCGCTGCGGGCGCAGGCTCGGGGACGGCGATCCAGAATGCCGCCAGTAACTTCCAGTTCAACGCCAAAGGCGGCGTTTACGACTCACCGTCGCTGAGCGCATACAGCAACCAGGTCTACGACTCTCCGCAGTTCTTCGCTTTCGCAAAAGGGGCCGGCGTATTTGGCGAGGCCGGGCCGGAGGCCATCATGCCGCTGACGCGTGCCGGCGATGGTTCGCTGGGTGTACGCGCTGTCGGTGGTGTTCAGAACGCCGGCGCGTCGGAAGGGCCAAAAGTCTATATCACGATTGAAGGCGGAAACACCTCAACGCAGGCGCCGTCTGGTTTTGAGCAGTTTGGCCAGCAGATCGGCTCGTTTGTGGAGAAAAAATACAGGGAGCTGATGGCGCAGGATATGCGCCCTGGCGGGATGGTCTGGAATGCAGTTAAAGGGCAACGTTGATGGCTATTGAGATATTCACCTGGAGTCCGCGGGTTAATCCCCAGCAGACCGTTAACTTTCGTGTCCGGAAGGCGCAGTTCGGTGACGGGTATGCGCAGGTATCCGGCGATGGTATTAACACCCGATCACAGGACTGGGAGCTGAGTTTTGTCGGTACGGAGGACTATATCCGTCCGATTAAGCAGTTCTTCGACCGTCATGCCGGCACCCGCGCGTTTCAGTGGACCCCGCCTCTGGAAGAGGTGGGGCTTTACCGCTGCGAACAATACAAACCGGTGCCGCTGGGCGGCGGAAATTACTCACTTTCAGCCACTTTTATTCAGGCATTTAAACCATGAGCCTTAACGCGAATTATCAGAAGTTAGAGCCAGGCGATGAGGTTCGTCTCCTGGAGATCGATGGACAGGCGTTTGGCCTGGATGAGGTTTTGTATTTCCACGGCTATAACGTTCCCCATACTGCAGCCGAAATCCTCGCCGCTGGCGGCGACCTGCATAAGCTGCCGGCGAAAAGCATCTGGTGGCAGGGGCGGGAGTATAAAGCCTGGCCATGTGAAATCGAAGGGATCGAGTCCTCCACCACGGGCAGTGACGCGCAGCCAACGCTGCGGGTAGGGAACATCGACGGGAAGATAGCCGCGCTCTGTCTTCATTACGACGATCTGGCTCTGGCGCGGGTTGTCATCCACGACACGCAAAAACAGTATCTCGATGCGAAGAACTTTCCGGACGGGAATGCCTCAGCTGATCCGACTCAGGAGAAACGGCGCCTTTTCTTCATTGACGTAAAGCATTATGAAGACGATGAGAAGGTGGAATTTACTCTCTCCAGCCCGTTTGCCCTGCAGGGGATGATGATCCCCACTCGCCAGCTGCATGCGATTTGCACCTGGTGTATCCGCAATCAGTACCGCAGTGGTAACGGGTGCGACTATGCCGGCACCCGGTATTTTGACAGGAACAATCAGCCAGTTGATGACCCGTCGCAGGATGTCTGCAACGGAACGCTCACGGCCTGTAAATTACGTCATGGTGAGAATAGTGAACTGCCGTTTGGCGGGTTCCCCGGCACCTCATTAATCAGGAGCTGATATGCGTCAGAAAACGATTAAGGCCATCCAGGAACATGCGGCCGCAGAATATCCGCGCGAGGCCTGCGGCCTCGTCGCCCAGAGGGGCCGAGCGGAGCGTTATTTCCCCTGCCGGAACCTGGCCACAGAGTCGAAAGATAATTTTGTGCTGGCGCCGGAGGATTATGCGGAGGTTGAGGAATGGGGAACGATCACCGGTATTGTTCACAGCCATCCTGATGCCACCACCCAGCCGAGCGAACTGGATAAAGCGCAATGCGACGCGACCTTTCTCCCCTGGCATATTATCAGCTGGCCAGAAGGCGATCTCCGTACCATCCATCCGCGTGGTGAGTTGCCGCTCCTCGAGCGACCATTCGTGCTGGGCCACTACGATTGCTGGGGCCTGGTGATGAGCTATTTTCGGCAAACCCACGGCATCGAGCTGCACGATTACCGCGTCGATTATCCGTGGTGGGAAAAGGAGTATCCGGACAATTTTTATCAGGACTGCTGGTATGAATGCGGGTTCCGTGAGTTTGATGGTCCACCGCAACCGGGTGATATGGTGATCATGCAGGTGCAGGCGGATAAGTGGAACCACGCCGGGATTCTGCTGGAAGGGAATATGCTGCTGCATCACCTGTATGGCCATCTCAGCAAGCGCGTGCCGTATGGTGGATACTGGTTAGACAGGACGATGAAAATCGTCCGATACCATTCTCTGTGTTAATCTCTTGTGGAATTTTAACTATAAATCCAAGGGATACTGAAATGAAAAAAATAGCTCTAGCATTGGCAATTGTCACAGTAACAGGCTGTTCGACAACAGTTGTACCTCCCAGCCAAGCTATTTCCGCCTCAAAAGAGCATGTTTTTAAATATCAAGAAAACGAAGGTAATAACGGTAGCCTGACAATCGTTCGTGATTCAGGATTCGTGGGAGCAGGATGCTATGCAACAGTTTATTTGAATGGTGAACGAGTAGCGAAACTGGATCCGAAAGAAAAAGCGACATTTTATTTATCAGAAGGAGAGTGGGCTGTCGGTGCTAATCTTGAAGGTAAAGGACTTTGCAGTTTAAACCGAGAGAGACAAGAACGATTTTTCAATATTAAAGCTGGAGAGAAAAAAGCAGCAAGAGTTTTTACGGATGCTAATGGCGATTTGGATATAAGGCCAACCACTATTAATTAACTCGTTTCCCACCAGCTGGAGCTATTATGCAGGAAATAATGACAAGAATTGAGCTTTCTGGAATTCTTGGCAAAACTTTCGGGAAGGTTCATCATCGGTTGATTTCAACAGTCCAAGAAGCAGGCATAGCGCTGGCTGCAACCATCCCTGGATTTGAAAATTTCATGAATAACAGCAAAGAAAAAGGGTTGACCTTTGCTGTTTTCAAAGGAAAGAAAAATATCGGTAAGGATGATTTAGGATTCCCCGTTGGTGGTGAAGTTATCAGAATTGTTCCTGTTTTAATTGGTAGTAAAAAGGCGGGGCTGCTTCAAACAATTCTTGGAGCAGTTATTATTGTTGCCTCTGCTGTCGGCTCTTACTTTGTTCCTGGCAACCCCGTGTCAGCATTTGGTTATAAAATGGGGGCTGCTATGATGCTCGGCGGCGTTGTTCAGATGCTCTCCCCACAGCCAGCAGGCCTGGCCCGAAAAGAATCCGCTGACAATAAAGCGTCCTACGCCTTTGGGGGCGTGACGAATACTGCCTCTCAGGGATACCCGGTCCCTTTGCTTTATGGCAAACGCCGAATTGGCGGAGCCATTATATCTGCCGGTATTTACGTAGAAGACCAGCAATAAGTTTTATTCAGTAAACCATCCAATTCAGGCCACCTTGCGGTGGCTTTTTTTATGGGCGTAATATGGCAAATAACATAATTAAAGGGCGCAAGGGTGGCGGCTCAAAGCAGCGTACACCGACGGAACAGCCGGATGATTTACAGTCCGTTGCGAAAGCCAAAATTCTGCTCGCATTAGGTGAGGGTGAATTTGCAGGTGGTTTAACCGGGAAAGATATTTATCTTGATGGCACCCCGCTTGAAAATGCTGATGGTTCGCAAAACTTCAGTGGCGTGTCCTGGGAATTTCGCCCCGGCACGCAGGCTCAGACTTATATTCAGGGTATTCCCGGTACTGAAAATGAAATCAGTGTAGGAACGGAAGTTTCCAGCAAGACAGCCTGGACCCATACCTTTACTAATACCCAGCTTTCTGCCGTTCGTGTCCGCCTGAAATGGCCGTCCCTGATGAAACAGGAAGATGACGGCGACGTGGTGGGCAATACCGTCAAGTATGCGATTGACCTGCAGACCGACGGCGGCGCCTGGCAGACGGTGCTGGAAACCGCTGTCACGGGTAAAACAACCTCCGGTTATGAGCGGAGCCATCGTATTGATCTGCCCCATGCCGGCAGTACCTGGACGCTACGCCTGCGTAAAATCTCTCCGGATGCAAACAGTGTCAAAGTTGGCGACGTGATGACGCTGCAGAGCTATACCGAAGTGATTGACGCGAAGCTGCGTTATCCCAACACCGCGCTGCTTTATATCGAGTTCGACTCCAGCCAGTTTAATGGCTCCATTCCGCAAATTTCCTGTGAGCCGCGTGGGCGCGTGATTCGTGTGCCGGATAACTACAATCCGGAAACCCGCGAATATACCGGCGTTTGGACCGGCGGGTTTAAATGGGCCTGGACGGATAACCCGGCCTGGATCTATTACGACATTGTTATAGCTGACCGTTTTGGTCTCGGTAATCGTCTGAGCAGCGCCAATATTTCGAAATGGACGCTGTACCAGATTGCACAGTACTGCGATCAGCTGGTTCCTGACGGGCGTGGTGGTGACGGCATGGAGCCGCGCTATACCTGTAACGTCTATGTTCAGGAACGCAACGATGCTTACACCGTGCTGCGAGACTTTGCCGCCATTTTCCGGGGCATGACCTGCTGGAACGGTGAGCAGATTGTTGTGCAGGCTGATATGCCGCGTGATGTCGATTTTACCTATACGCGCGCCAATATTATCGGCAAACCCCGTTATTCGAGCAGCAGCAGCCAGGTTCGGTACACCAACGCCCTGGTTTCCTGGTCTGATCCGGATAATGCTTATGCTGATGCGATGGAGCCGGCGTTTATCCCGGAACTGGTTTCCCGCTACAGTTTTAACCAGCTCGAATTGACCGCGATTGGCTGTACGCGCCAGAGCGAAGCCCACCGTAAGGGGTTGTGGGGCATACTGACCAACAACAAAGACCGGGTCGTTGAGTTTGATGTGGGGCTGGACGGTCGCATTCCTCAACCCGGTTATATCATTGCCCTGGCGGATGAGTTGCTGGCCGGACGGGTCAACGGCGGGCGAATCAGCGCGGTGAATGGCCGGGTGATTACTCTGGATCGTGATGTGGATGCCAAACCTGGCGACCGTCTCCAGCTAAACCTGCCATCCGGTATCTCACAGAGCCGGACCATTCAGGCTGTTAACGGACGCCGGCAGATTACGGTCACAACGGCGTACAGTGAGACACCAGAACGGGAATGCGTCTGGGCCGTTGAATCCGATGACCTCTTCCTGCAGCAGTACCGGGTTACAGGGGTAAAAGAGAACAGCGATGCCACCCTCACGATCACCGGCGTGGCACATGACCCGGATAAATTCGCCCGCATCGATACCGGCGCTATTATCGACCAGCGCCCGGTTAGCGTATTGCCGGCGGGCAACCAGTCACCTCCTGACGATATTGTCATCACATCCCGCTCGGTCGTGAATCAGGGGATCAGCGTCGAAACGATGCAGGTTAACTGGTCAGCTGTCAGCGGCGCTATTGCCTACGAGGCACAGTGGCGCCGTAACGACGGGAACTGGATTAATGTGCCGCGCAGCTCGACCACCTCGTTTGAGGTCAGCGGCATTTATGCCGGTCGTTATCTGGTTCGCGTCCGCGCGATAAATGCGGCGGAGATCTCGAGCGGCTGGGCGTATTCCGAAGAGAAAACCCTGACCGGCAAGGTCGGCGAGCCGCTGGCACCGCTGGCGCTGGCAACCCGTTCTCTGGTTCATGGGGTCCAGGTTAGCTGGGAGTTCCCGACCGGCTCCGGGGATACGCTGCGCACGGAACTACAGTACAGCAAAAATCAGGACGGCAGTGCGCCGATGCCGTTATCAGACGTGGCCTATCCGGGGAAAAGCTATCAGCAGATGGGCCTCAGTATGGGTGCAGAATTCTGGTATCGGGTGCGCCTTGTGGATCGTCTTGGCAATGAAAGCCCGTGGACCGGCTGGGTCCAGGGGATGGCCAGCGATAACTTTGATGACTACTACGAAAACCTGACCGACGCGATCAAGGATACGGCTGCCTGGGAGGAAACGCAGCGCACCATTAGCGAAACACAGGAAGGTATCCGCAATACGCAGCAGGAACTGGAGCAGACCGCTGAAGCTCTGCGTAAGGAAGCCGAAGACCAGGCGAAGCAGGTCAGCCAGGATATTGATGCATCGGCGAAAAGCATCACGGCTGATGTTGACGGGAAGATCTCCGCCGTGAATAAAACCATCACGGATGAGATTACCTCGGTCAATGAGGCTCTCGATTCTGGTCTGGCTCAGGCAAACAAAGGCGTTCAGGAGGCAAAATCCGCCGTCGCAGATGCGAACAAGCAGATCGCAACTGTGAACAAGTCGCTGACCGACAGCATCACCCAGGTAAGACAGTCAGTCACCGATACGGCTGCGGAAATCAACGCCACCATCGACCTGGAGATTGCCAGGGTCAGCAAAACGCTGGCCGACGGCGATGCCGCATTGAATGCGCAGATAAAGACTGCCGAAAATGGCCTGAAGCAGTCGCTGTCTCAGGTCAACACCACGCTGACCAATGCGGTGAAGCAGGAGACCGCGGATCGTATCGCCGATGTTAACGCGAAGGCGTCACAGGCCGCTGATGAACTGCTGGCGGCAACGCAGGGGATTGAGGCGAGTATCGAGAGCCTGACTCAGGTGATGAAGACCGCCGATGAAAATCTGGCGCGGGAAATGTCCAGCCTCGCTGCCGGCGCTAATATCCAGTTCGATTCGCAGGTTATCTGGCATTTCAACAATCAGACGACCGAGGGCTGGACCGGCAGCGCCGGCGTACCGGGTGTGTCACAGGATGGCTGGTTACGCCCGGCGGACAGCGCCACCGATCCGTACATTACCTCTCCAGGCGGGCTGGCTGTCGATGGTGCGGCGTACCGTTTCATCATGCTGCGCTTTCGTAAAACCGGCAAACCAGTCTGGGCGGGTGAGATCCGCTGGGTGTTTGCCGGCGAAAACTTCAATAACACGAAGCGATACATTGTTGCTGAGCCGGAATATGCCGATGGGGTGGCAACCCTGACGGTGCGTGATATTCCGTGGACAGGGAACATTGATCGTATTCGCCTGGACCTGACGAACCAGCAGGATGCCAGCAACTTTATCGAATTCGACTGGATCGCCGTTGGCCGGCCAGCACCCGGCGCCAGTACGGCGGCTTTGCAGGATGTGCGCAGTACGCTGAGTAACGCGCTGACTGCCGAAGCGCAGGCACGCAGCACGTTGGCGGCGCAGATGCGTGGCTCCTATGATGGGAGCGATCTGGAGAAAGTCACCTCCGGGCTGCTGTACCAGGAAAAAACCGCACGCGTTACCGCCATCTCGGCGGAAGTTAAGGCCAGAGAGTCCCTGCAGACGCAGTTTAACGACAACAAAGCTGCTGTTTCTGGTGAACTGAGTTCTCTGACGACAGAGCAGAGCGCGCAGGCGAGCCGTATCGGTGGCCTGGAAACCAGCCTCGGGAAAAAAGCCGATGCAGCCGCGCTGACGTCCCTGACGCAGAAAGTTGAGCAACAGGGCGCCACGCTGACATCGCAGGGCGCCGCGTTAACATCGCTCACTAACCGGGTTGGCCAGACGGAAACGGGCCTGGCTGGTACTAATGAGGCGCTGAGCGGGCTGCAGTCTGTTGTTACCCAGCATGGCGACAGGATAACCAGCCAGGGTCAGTCCATCACGAAACTGACGAGCGATTTGGGCATGACAAATGCCGCGCTGGCGAAGAAAGCCGAAGCGGCTGCGGTCACTGCCTTAACGCAGCAGGTAGAGCAAAACGGACGGGATATTCGCAGCAATACTGACAGCATCACCAGCCTGTCGAATCAACTGGTCAATGGCCAGCCGAATCGCTGGTCCCGTCGACTCTATCCGGTGCAGCTGGCTAACGCCGGGACAGTCCCGTCATTCAGCGATGTTCGCGCTGTGGCACCAACGGTAGTGGATGAAGTGGCCGACGCGGCCAAACTGGACTTTACGTCCGCCGGCAGCTATCTGATCGCGCTGTATTCCTGCCAGGTGAAAGTGGCCGCAGATACCACCATCACACTGGCGCCCGGCGCCAGGGTTTTTGATGATACCGGCGCCATATTTGTGAATGGGGTTCAGGTCGCCCGGGGTAACGCCAGCTGGAATACCGTCAGTTTTGAACTGAAAGCCGGCTGGAACACCGTTGAGTTTCTGGTGAATCAGTGGACCGGCCAGGCGTATATCAACCTGGGCCTGAAGCTGTCAGACAAGGTTGCCGAGATGTACTCCGGTCTCGGGGTTTCCGCGCTGGCAAACGCAGCCGGCGTGCTCAGCTCGAATGTCAGCCAGATTGGCAACGAGGTGGTCAGCAATTCGCAGAGCATCACCCAACTCCGGAATGCGCTGACGCAGACAGACGCGAACGTGGCCAGCAAAGCGGATCAGACGGCGATGAACTCGCTAACCGGACGAGTGGAGAAGACGGAATCCGGGCTGACGGCTGCTAACGCCAACATTACCTCGCTGAAATCCGCTGTACGGGCCGGAAACGCATCAGGCGGAGATTTAATTCCCAACCCGACATTTGACCCGGCTTACGACCAGATGGGGTTTAGCGTCGTATCCACGACGGCTGAGGAGGTCCCTCCTGGCTGCCCGTATGGTTATGCGGCCAGAATTGCCAGCCGGGATCACCATCCTAACTTTGCCGCGTTCCCGGCCACGCTTAACGATGTGATTGAGATCAGCGCACTGGTTGCCTGCGGCGCCGGCACGGCGAATTTTAATCTGTATGTTGGCACCGCCGTTCGGCCAGATACGAGCACCGGTGCGCCACTCATGGCGGGGGGCGGAAAATCACCTTCCGCGACCTGGCAGAGAACCACCTGGCGCTTCAAGGTCACGCAGGCGATGGTAGACAGGGGTTATATCCGCCCGTTCCTGCAGATCTCGCAGAACAGCCCGTATGGCACCGTATGGTTCGTTACGGACTGGCATATGCGAAATGTGACAGCGGCGCAAAAGGTTCAGGATACTGCGGATGCCACGGCGGCGGCGGTTGACTCGCTGACCACCACCGTGACGCAACAGGTTAATCTGCTGACCTCGACCGGCAACCGGACAACCCAGCTGGAAAACGGGCTGGCCACCACCAATGCCGCAGTGGCCAAAAAGGCTGATGCGACAGCGGTGCAGGATTTGACCAATACCGTCACACAGCTGGGCAACGATCTGACTGCTGCGAACAGCGCCATCACGAAACTGACCGGAAATCTGGCGAATACCGATAAAGCGCTGGCGCAGAAAGCCGATGCGACTGCGCTGGCCACGCTCGACACGAAAGTGACGCAGCAGGGTAAAACGCTGGAGAGCCAGAGCAATTCGCTGACGAATCTGTCGAACAGTCTCTCGCAGGTTGCGGCAGATATCGATGCCAGCGGTCAGATACCGGGTAACTTGGTCGTGAATCCATCATTTGAACGCGGGCTGGATGGTTATACCGGGCGGTCAACCGTGACCAGTGTGGTGGAGGTTTCCGCTCCTCACAGCGGGACGCGGGCGCTGAAGGTTGATCCGGGGAGCGTGTCTCCGGGGCAATACATCCCGTTTGTTCAGGGGCGAACCTATGAAATCGGGGTGTGGGTCAAGGAACCCGGAGCGACGACGGATAATGGCGCGGGGAACAACAAGTTGCGGATCGGTAACTCTGCCGGCCAGCCGGTCTTTGAGCGTCCGTACAACAGCGGCACGGTGGGGACAAACTGGACCCTGGTTTCCGGTCGCTGGAAAGCGACGGAGACAGCCAGCCTGCCGGTGACGCTGAGCAACTATCTGATTAGCGGCAGCCGCTACTTCGATGATTTTTACGTCACTGACGTTACCGACCGGGTGGACATCGATGCCACCGCCGGCGCCGTTACCGGACTGACGAGCCGGGTCAGCACAGCGGAAGGGGCTATCACCTCGCAAAGCCAGCAGCTGACGAACCTGCAGAACAGCCTGAACACGACCAACAGCAATGTGTCGAAGAAGGCCGATGCAACGGCACTGACTTCGGTCGATAACCGGGTAACAGAGGCGGAAGGGAAACTGACCACACAGAGCCAGCAGCTGACAAATCTGGCGAATGTGCTGACGGCCACCCGCAACGCTGGCGACAACCTGATCCCGAACTTTGATTTTCTACAGGGCAGCACTGCCTGGGATATTCAGTATCCAGCCGGTGTGACCTTTGGCGATTTCGGGGACGGGAAAGCGGGGGTCCGGCTGAACCGGACGACTAACACCAGTCCGGGGATCTTCTCCAACAACAACAAGCCGGTGCCGCTGAATGGCCAGCGCAAGTACCGCGTGGTGGTGAAGGCCAAAGGTGTTTCCGGCGCGATGAGTCTGCTGATCCGTCGCCAGAACAAAATCGGCCAGACGGACAGTACGTATGAGGATAAAACGGTCACGCTGACCACTGACTGGCAAACCATCACCTGGGAAACCGGATTGACGCCAGCCGGCGCGGACGGGCAGAACTTCAAACTTTATTCTCATCCGACGAACGGTGAAATCTGGCTCGATTCCGTCCGGGTGTTTGATATCACCGATGAAACCAACATCAAGGCGACCAGTGATGCCGTTTCGTCTCTGACCGGGACGGTGACGAACCAGGGGAACACCCTGACATCACAGGGGCAATCCATCACGGCGCTGAATAACGCGCTGGAAGGGGTCAAAGGCGATGTGGCGAAGAAGGCTGATGCGTCGGCGGTCAGTTCACTGACCAACCGGGTTACCCAGACTGAAAAGGATATCCGTAGCCAGGCCGACAGCCTGACCAGCCTGAATACATCGCTGAAGCAGCAGGCGACACGGGGAGCCAACGTACTGCCGGACGGCAGTTTTGAATCCTATGCCGTCGGCGATGTTCTCAGTAATGCCCGCGCCGTTATCACCAGTGAAGCTGCGCACAGCGGGACCAAAAGCCTGCGTGTTACCCGCAGTACGGAGTACAACCCGAACGCGACGGATAATAACGATACCCATATCTTTTCGGGTATGCAGGTTCGTGATAATGCGGTCTATTACGTGGAGGCGTGGGTTAAGTTGCCGGCTGGCTCGACCGCCGATCCGACCGTTTATATGGTGCTGGGATTTTCCTTCCAGGATTCTGCCAATGGCTGGTCGTGGCCTGGCCTGAACGTGAAAGTCTCCGAGTTGTCGGTGGACAACTGGACAAAAGTCAGTGGCTATCTGACCAACAACCGAACCGCGCTGAAACAGGCAATGGTGAGGATCTCCATCCCGAATACACCAAAAGTTCGCCTGGGTGACGCCTTCCTGATTGATGATCTGATCATCACTGACGTGACCGATGCGAAAGCGGCGCTCGATGCCGCCGATGCGAATGCGCAGGCGCTTTCCAGTCTGTCCGCGTCAGTCACGCAGAACGGGCAGAACATTACGTCTCAGGGCAGCGCGATCACGAAACTGCAGTCGGATGTGACGCAACTTGGTAAGGATATCAGCGGCAAGGCCGATGCCAGCGCGCTGACGAATCTGGCGACCCGCGTGACGGCTACCGAAGGCAGCCTGAAATCGCAGGGGGACAGCCTGACCAGCCTGAAGAATAGCCTGAACACGACCAACAGCAATGTGGCGAAGAAGGCTGATGCAACGGCGCTGCAGAGCCTGCAGAACACCGTTGAGCAGCAAGGAAAGGACCTGACCGCGCAAAGCAACGCGCTGACGAATCTTCAGAACAGCCTGAGCATCACCAACGGGAATGTGGCTAAGAAAGCCGACAGTGCGGCCGTAAGTATGCTTAGTGACCGTGTCAGCGCTAGTGAAGGAATGCTGACATCACAAGGTAACCTTTTGACCATGCTGAAAGGATCGCTGTCTTCCGGCAGTCTCATCGGCAATGGTGGAATGGAATCAGATTTATCGCTGTGGGTAGATTCGGGGACTGGCTCTGGATTTACGTACAACGATGCTGAAAAAGCTTTGCAAACAACTACAGCCTCCATCCGGACGGCAAACATCACGAAAGTACCCGTAGAGGCAGGGACCGTCTTGACGCTTAGTCTTGAGGTTCGAAGCTCGGTTACGATGACAAACGTATCTACCGATACGGTTGGTGTTATTGCAGATTTGTCGGATCCGGTGAACTGGCTTAGCTCAACCACGAAATGGTTGAGCGGTGTAACCACCGACTGGCAGACCAAAACTTTTACCCTGAACATTCCGGCTACTTTTATCGGTAATTACGTGTATCTGAGACTGGCCGCTGGGACACTGACACCATCAACAGCTCGCTTGTTGATCCGTAACGTAACGCTGTTTTCCTCGAATGGCGTATCACAAAAGGCCAGCGCGCAGTCGGTAAGTGACCTCACCAACCGGGTCACCAGTGCAGAAGGGAAGATCACCTCCCAGGGGCAGGCTATCACGAAGCTGCAGGGCGATTTGAGCAGCACTACCGATAAGGTCAACACCAAAGCGGATCAGACGGCTCTTAACGCGCTGACTGGCCGGGTGGAAAAAACCGAGGCAGGCCTCACGGCAGCCAACAGCAATATAGTCAGCCTGACAGCGGCAGTGACCGCCGGGAAGGCAGCTGGGGATGATTACATTCCGAACCCGTCACTTGATCCAGCCTATGACCGTATGGGGTATGACGTGGTGGAGACCACTGCTGCAGGTGTGCCGGCTGATTGCCCGTTCACGTATGCTATTCGGTTGGCCGGGCGAGACCATGTGCCAAAAATCAACAATATCGCCGTGACACCGGGCGACGTTTTTGAAATGTCTGCTCTGGTAGCGTGTGGTGCCGGCAGCGCCGACTTTAATTTTTATATTGGTCGTGCCACCACCGCCACCGATGGCATCAAGGCGAGAACTTCCGGGGGCAATACTAAGACCACCACTGCGTGGAAGCGTGCCACCTGGCGCTTTACGGTACCGGAGGACACGAACTTCTTGCGCCCATTCCTGCAGGTTAATCAGAGCAGCCCGTTCGGCACCGTCTGGTACGCTGCCGACTGGCATATGCGTAACGTGACAGCGGCGAACAGTGCGCAGAAAACCGCAGATGCGACCGCAAAAGCGGTGGATTCACTGACCACCACGGTTAGCCAGCAGGGCGATACGCTCAGCAGCATCGGCACGCGGACCACCTCGCTGGAGAACAGCCTCCGGTCGACAAACGATACGGTGAGTAAAAAGGCGGACACGACAGCGGTGACGCAGCTGCAGGGCACGGTGACGCAGCAGGGTAATGACATCGCGGCAGCCAACAGCGCGCTGACAAAACTCAGCAGCGATCTGGCCACGACGAATGCGAATGTAAACAAAAAAGCGGACGCAAGCGCGATGAACACCCTGCAGAACCAGGTCACGGAGCAGGGCAAAACACTCAGTGCGCAAGGGGATTCTTTGACGCAACTGAGTAACAGCCTGAGCCAGACGGCAGCAGATATTGACGCCAGCGGGAAAATGCCGGGCAACCTCATTGTCAACGGCAGTTTTGAGCGCGGCGCGGCGGGCTTTACCGGCTGGAGCAGTACCGCAACGGTGGCCGATTTACAGGTTCCGCACTCGGGTAACAATGCACTGAAAATGTCCGCCGGCCAGTCGAACCTGGTAGGACAGGAAATCAGTATCACCCAGGGACGTACCTACCGCATGGGGGTATGGGCGAAGCAGGATCCGGGGACCACGATTAAAGATGCGGGTAACACGAAGTTTCGTGTGGCTGACAGCACTGGCCTGCTGGTCGGCTCAAACTACGGACCGTTTAGTTCTGGCTGGCAACTGGTAACGTTTGACTGGAAAGCCACGAAGACCACAATGGCCAGTTTCCAGCTGACGACCTTCCTCAGCGCGGGGGCAATGTATTTTGATGATTTCCATGTTCTCGATGTTACGGATGAAAAGGATATCGCGGCTAACGCCGGGGCCATCTCTCAGATGAATACCCGCGTCACCGCTGCGGAAGGGGCTATCACCACCCAGGCGCAGCAGCTGACGAAACTCAGCGGCGATCTGGCCGTCACGAATGCGGCGGTCAGTAAGAAGGCCGAGCAAAGCGCTGTCACCGGGTTGACCACCCGGATGACGTCTGCCGAGGGTAAACTGGATTCGCAGTCGCAGCAGCTCACCAGTCTGCAGAACAGCCTGACCACGATGAATACTGAGCTGGGTAAAAAGGCTGACACGTCCGCGGTGAGTTCACTGACCGGTCGCGTAAGCCAGGTGGAAAACACCATCACCAGCCAGTCGCAGAGCATCACGTCGCTGACCAGCACCATCAATACCATCCGCACTCAGGGAGCTAATCCGTGGGTTGACGGTACGTTTGAAAGCTACAGCGATGGCCAGGTGCTGGGCGGGAACGGCACAGCCGTTGTGGTGGCGTCTCAGAAATTCACCGGCAATAAGAGCCTGCAGGTGAGTCGAGGAGCGAACAATAACGGCAACAGCGATAAACAGCTTGGGAGCTGGCAGTCAGTCCGTGAGGATGCGAAGTTCCGGTTTGAGTTCTGGGCTATGATGCCGGCGGATCAGGCGCCATCCTCCGGGTGGACAACGCTGGTCGGCATTAACTCACTGAATGCTGCCGGTCAAAACTCCTGGCAGTCGGCGGTCACTGTCAGCGAAGCCGCTCTTGGTGCGCGTGATAAGTGGGTGAAATTTACGGGTATTGCCAGTAACAACGGGGGTGGGAGAACACGCGCAGTGGTCTGGATCTCTACCCGTGGCGCCTCCGGCAGCGGCACCCCCGGTTATTCGCTGTATATCGACGATCTGGTTATCACGGATGTTACCGATGCGAAAGCTGCACAGGATGCCTCTGACGCGACGGCGAGTGCCGTGAGCGGTCTGACGGCTCGCGTAACGGATGCTGAAGGGAAAATCACCGCCCAGGCGCAGCAGCAGACGGCACTGGCCACGAAAGTGGATAATGCCAACTCCCGCGTCGATAACATGGCGAAGACGCTAAGCGACAGCCAGAGCACACAGGCCAGCCTGAATACCTCGCTTCAGTCGCAGATTGACGCGCAGGCGGCCGCCAACATCAAAAACCAGACGACGCTGGACAACACGATTAAATCGGTGGCCAGTATCACCAGTACCCAGCAGACGCATGCAACGGCACTGGAGGCGCTGGCAACGCAGCAGACGACCCTGACATCCAGTGTCGGGGATCTCAGCGCTTCCGTTCAGAACACCGCCAAAACCGTGGCGGATGTGAATGGTACGGTGAGTTCGCTGTGGTCGATGAAGGTTGAGACGGTTAGCGGGAAGAATGTTGGCGCGGGGATTACGCTGGGCAGCAATGGTGAAACGAGCGACATGATCCTCTACGCTGACCGCTTCTCGCTGTTTAACCGTAATAATGCGACGGCTGTTCCTGTGATGGTTGCCGAAGGCAATGAGCTGTATATCGATACGGCACGTATCAAAAACAGTTCCCTGACCTCAACCAAAATCGCGGACGGTTCCATCACGAACGCGAAGATCGGCAACGAGATCCGCTCGAATGACTTTGTTGACGGGTCACGCGGCTGGCGTATCGCCAAGGATGGCTCTTCGCAGTTCAACAACGTGATCGTTCGCGGTGCGGTTTATGCGACTGACGGCTGGTTCCAGGGTACGGTATATGCGAACCACATCGAGGGCGACATCGGGTCATTTGCGATCAACATCGCTCAGCACCGCACGCGCAAGGTGCCGAAGGCTACATGGCAGTGGTTTGAGCTGGCCCGGTTCCGGCGGCAGAATTTCGACCAGGTGATCAATATTCGCGGTGGACTCCTCCAGACGGATAGCATCACTATCGACGGCGGCGCGAAACTCAGAGCGGGGATGTCCTACGCGCCAGGGGCTGACGGCGGACTGAATCCTGGCTATCTGTCGTATGCAATGCTTCTTCGTGGCACAGGCGCTACGTCTGGTGGCGGCAGTATGGAGCTAGGCATTGAGCTTATGTATGAAACAGGTGGAGCAACACGCCTGTTAACGGCGCAAGAGTCAATGAACGTAGACAACATGTCATTTGTCGTCCCTGCCGGTACTGGCGACGCTGTTCTGCGATATGGCTGTTACCTGGACCGTAACGGACAGATGGTATTAACCATCCTCTCAAGATTCGACGCCTTCGCCGCGCGCAATAACAACGTAATTCGCGGTTCATCAACCTGATAACAATATATGGCCCCGCAAGGGGCCTTTTCTTTTTCCAGGGAAAACCATCCAGGAGGAACTTTATTATGGCGATGTATGAAGTCGGTACCGTCACGGGTGCCGCGTCGCAGGCACGGGTGACAGGTGCGACAACAAAATGGTCACAGGAGGCGCTGGGGATACTGCCCGGGTCGATTCTAGTGGTCTACCGCAGCGGTAGTGCTGACCTGTATGCGATCAAATCCGTGGACAGCGACACGCAACTGACGCTGACCCGGAATATCACCACCGCATTTTCCGGTGCCAGTTACGGCATTATTACCGCTGAAACCGCCAGCACCTCGTCGTTTGCTAACCAGCTGGCCAGCGCGTTTGCATTCTGGCGTAGTGTAGTGGAGGGCTGGTCGATGGCCCTGACCGGCAGCGGCAATATCACCCTGACTGACCCGATCACAGGAAAGCAGGTGACCGTGCCGGCGATAGCCGGGATGGCGAAGGCCTCGGATCTTAACGCGCTGGCAAAACTCACCGGAGGAAACAAACTCGACGGCTCGCAGGTTATAACCAGCGATAATGCCGGTTTTATACTCGGTAAGAACTCAGATCTGGCTCTGCTCAAAAAACAGGGGCAAGGCGGGACAATTGCCGTTGGCTCGGGAACACCGTTTAGGGTTCAGCGTTCAAGAGCGACCACTGTATCACCGGCAGACACCTTTGATGACATCCTCGTTATTGATGCCAACAACCGAACGACACTACCTGGCGCGCTGATTGCCGGCGGCGACATCGACAACACGACGAAGGGGTTGCTGTATACCCAGGCGATTGAGCTGTCGATGAACACGCCATACATTGACTTTCATCATAACAAAAGTGCTAACGACTACACCGCACGCCTCATCACTACAGCCGCAGATCAACTTAGTGTTCAGGGAAGCCATCTACGGGTAGACAGAGACCTGCGGGTGGGGCAAGCGGCCGACATCGGCAGCTGGATGCAGTGTCGCTATGACTGTGTGTCCCAGCAGACCGACTTCGGTTCCCCTGCCATTG